>Ga0265297_10000982_pt1 | contig 72898 bp, 72 predicted proteins | sample Munlanlwell13791_FD_192502 | JGI IMG/M metagenome (GOLD analysis project Ga0265297, IMG submission 192502) | Leachate microbial communities from a municipal landfill in Southern Ontario, Canada - Leachate well 137-91 | ecosystem: Engineered > Solid waste > Landfill > Unclassified | place...
GCCTAACTTCAGACCAATTATTCTCTCCCATTTTCGGAGACAAGATAAACTGCCCTGTATTTGCCTTAGTATTTATTAACACATTTTGATCGGTCAATGCAATCGGAATAATTTTATATTTCGAAATTTCTGGTAACTTACCCACCAATTCATTCATTTTTGTAAAATTAATATCGGTAGTTATATGTTTAGTCAAAGTGTTAATTGTTGGGATAATTTTTGAAATAAATCCAATACTAATTATTTTGTCCCTTACTGCGGTTACTACCAATCTTTGTCTGGCTGCTCGATTAAAATCTCCGCCATCAGTAGTTGAATGTCTTGATCGAGCAAATTTCAAAGCTGTTGTTCCATCCATATGTTGTATTCCTTTTTCAAAATGAAGAACTTCATATCGGCAAGTATATTGTTGTTCTAGTTTTTCTCCCGACATAGTTGCCTCCAGTGCTTTCATTTCTTCATCAGTTTTGCCACAAGTGTCGGTAATATTAGTTTCCAATGGATAAAAAGGATCATCAAAAGTTTTAGTAATTTTTATATCGATTCCTCCCAATATATCAATTATTTTTACAAATCCATCAAAATCTAAAGTAGCAAAATAATCTATCTTAAAGCCAACCACCTGTCCAACTACATATTTAGCCAATTCTCCACCGCCAGCCTCACCAGTAAATTCTATTTTCTTATTTGGATATTTTTTGTCGCTAACTCCTATTGCATAAACTTCATTTATTTTTTTATTCTCAGTTTCATCTCCATTTGTTGGAATAGCCACCCACAAATCTCTTGGAATAGAGATTAACGAAACTTCTTCATTCCGCGGATCAATTTTAGCCACCATTATTGAATCAGTTAACAGTCCTCCCTCATGATTGCCTCCGCCATAACCCATCAATAAAATAGAGTAAGAAGCCAACGGGTCAGGAGTCGGAGTTGCTGTCGGAGTAACATTTATATCAATTTTTGGTTTATTCGATTTAACAACAATTTTCCCATAAGTAAGGTAAAAAATCAAAAAACTTATCAATGTTAGTCCTAAAATTATTGCTGCTATCCACCAGCCATTTAACCTTTTTTTCATGAGTTTTAGTATATACTAAAAATATTGTTATGGATAAACCTCTTATTGTTTTTACTTATGCTCCAGCTGGGTTAGGTCATATTAGAGTTGCCGATGCACTTATGAATAGTCTACCGTCCAGTTATCCATCAATTACTTTTACTTCCACTCACGTTGCTCTCGAATCATTGCATCGGTTTATGAGTCTAAATATTTTTGCTCGTCGGCTTATGGAGTGGGTCCAACACGGGATCCCCCAAAAAATTTTTACTAAATATTATCGAAAATATTTAAAGAATCACACTGAAAATTTATTTCTGGAATTTACCTCACTTATCAAATCTCAAAAAAATATTCCTAAAAAAATTATCATTGTTTCTACTCATTTTAGTTTGTCATATCAATTGGGGACTATCAAAGAACAATTAGAAAAAGAATTAAATACCAAAATATATTTGGTCGCTCAAATTACTGACGATTCGCCCCAATACATATGGTATATCGACACTGCCGATCTTATTATTGCTCCCAGCCAAAAAACTGCTCAAGAACTTCAAAAATATGGTCAAAAGGAAAATCTAAAATATGTTCCTTTTGAAGTTTTGCCCTATCCTATCAATCCAATTTTCATCAAAGATTTAACTGAATCAAAAATAAATAGTCGTCAAAAACAATTTGATCCAAATAGTAATGAACCAATCAATATTATTATCCCAGTTTCAGGTGCAGCTGTCGGAATGAAATTTTTTATCAAGATAATGGATAAACTTCGTCAATTTTCCAATAGATTTATTTTTTATGTAGTTTGTCGTAAAGCTCCATTCACTCAAAATTTTATAAAAAAAATCGAATCCAAAAGTTATGTCAATCTTTATGTTTCTCAAAATTATCAAGAAGTCGTTCATATGTACAATCGTATTTATCAAAATTATGTTATTTCTTCAGAAATTACCAAACCTAGTGAACAATCTTTCAAAGCTTTATTAAATCAAAATTCTGTCGGTGGTTCATTTTTATTTTTTGCCAAATCAGTTGGTCGTCAGGAATACGACAATTTAAAATTTTTAAAGAAAAATAATTTGCTTTCAGTTAATAGTAGAGGGATTGTTTTACCCAAAGGTACCACTAATTGTGCCAAATTTATCAACAAACTTTATCAACACGGAGATTTATTAGACACATTCAAAAGTTACAAGTCTGACAAAACTAATTTTGAAATCCAGTCAACCGGCGCCATTCTTTTTTGGAAAACAGTTTTAAAAAAATATTGCCAGAACTAGCTAAAAGCGTAAACAACGCCGTTAGTTAAATTCTGGCAATTAGTCTGGACTAGTTCTTGGAATCTGTGGAGGAAAGACGGACAACAGCTGCCTCAAAAGTGGTCATATTGAATCGTTCCCTGCGAATAGGGCAGCTTTGCCTAATGCAGATAGCACAATTTTCCGGGTCAACTTCCTTGAGGGCAGTTAATGTTTCTTCCGCATTCGGATCCGAAATGATTTTTTCAAATTGCTCGTCTGTCGGGCCTTCAAATTCATCGTCTCTCACCGACATGCCAAAATTGCGATTGCCGCCCAATAATCCCGACAGTCCCAAAAGTATGGCCAATCCAGCGACAGAAGAACGGAGTTCGTCGTCTCTGTGGTACCAATCCTTGACTTCATCTGAGTTCCATTCAGCAAACTCTTCTTCAGTCATCGGGCGCAGTCCGCCATCTCTGTTGAGCAAAATGTGTATTTTCCCACTGTCAGTGTCGAGATCGTGAGTTTCAACCGATTGTCTCAAACGTTCCAAGATTGCCTCTTTGGTTGGAAACGAATTTACCAGTTTGTGTTCAATGACCTCGTCCTCAAAATGGATTTCGATTGACGCGCCCTTCCTTGTTGTCATTCCGTTCCAGTCCATTTGTAATACCTCCTTTATTACACACGTAGTGTGGCTACCCTATGGGCAACTTTCTAGATATAACCGATATCCACAAAGTTACCCATAAATAAAAGAGATTTTTTTAAAAGTACTTTTTATAGACATAAATAGTTCAGCAAAATTGGAACAATATGTCTATTTTAAGGGAAATTGTATCATAAAAAAATCTAAAATTATATAATTTCCAATTTTTAAATTTAGATTCAGAATAGTTCAGATGCACTGAAAAATGATAAAGTATGCTATGAACCACTGGACTCAACTCAGTATTGATTATGCCAATCAAAAAAATTATCTTGACCAATTATCTCGGATTTATCCAATAGTTCCAGAATCAAAAAGAGATGTAGATTCTACTAAATGGAAAAATGTCGAAGATGCGTTTAATAAAAAAGACAATTTGACCCTAATTAAGGCACTATTATCATTCGAATTATTTCCTATCAAAGATAGTTACGTTGCTTATCTCAGAAAAAATAAATCATCATTAGAAAAAAATCCAGAAACTATCGCTAGGTTAAGCTCTCGACTTTATAAAATGGGTTTGCCCTTAATAAAAGAAAAATGTTCAGAACCAAAAGAAACCAATAGACAAATCGGACCTCTTTTTAGAAGATGGTTGTGTCGCGGTGAACTTGGTATTCCTTTACTTGGCTTAAATGAATTTTCGTCAACCAATACAAATGCTATTTTAGATTGTGGCGATGCCAAATTAATGCATTTTGCCAATGAACACTTAGGCTATGAAGGGGAAAAAGGTTTAGACTTTGTCGCCAGAATGAATGGTAAATATGTTATTGGTGAAGCCAAATTTTTGACTGATTTCGGTGGACATCAAAATGCTCAGTTCGATGATGCCAAAAAATTACTTAAAGACCAATCAGCTAGAGCTATCAAAATAGCTATCGCCGACGGCGTTTTGTTTATCAAAGGTAGAAGTAAAATGTATAAGTTTGTAACCGAAAACAAAGAACAATACAACATTTTATCGAGTTTGGTCCTAAAGGAATTTTTACATCAATTATAAATTATGCAAAAAAACCGCTCGTTAAAATATAATTTGATTATCGAAGGGGACAATCTTTTGGTAATGAAAGATTTAATTAACAAGGGATATAAAAATAAAATTGATTTAGTTTATATTGATCCTCCATTTGCCACCAATAACACCTTTCGTAAGGGTAAGAAAAGAACCTCTACTATCAGCAGTAGTAAATCAGACGAAATTGCCTATACTGACAACAGACTTGGCAAAGAATTTATAGAATATTTAAAGAAAAGACTCATCTTAATAAAAGAATTGATGAGCCCAAACTCCTCAATCTATTTACATATTGATTATAAAATTGGCCACTATGTAAAAGTTGTTATGGACGAAGTTTTTGGAATAAAAAATTTCAAAAATGATATTACCCGAATCAAATGTAATCCTAAAAATTTTAAAAGGAATGGTTATGGCAATATGAAAGATCTAATTTTGTTTTATACCAAAACAAATAATTTTATTTGGCACGAGCCATTAGTCAAAAGAAAAGATAATGAAATCGAAAAATTATTTAAAAAAATTGATAAAAATGGTCGCAGATATACCACCACTCCGCTTCATGCTCCTGGAGAAACCAAAAATGGCCTCACCGGTCAAATTTGGAAAAATATGTATCCTCCAAAAGGCAGACATTGGCGCTACGAACCAAAAGTATTAGACAAATTAAATAAACAAGGTTTAATTGAGTGGTCCAAAACAGGAGTCCCTAGAAAAATAATCTATGCCGACGAACTTCCCACCAAACGACTTCAAGATATATGGAATTTCAAAGATCCTCAAAATCCAGAATATCCCACTCAAAAAAATTTAGAAATGCTCAAATTGATTGTTAAAACATCATCAAACAAAAATTCATTGGTTTTAGATTGTTTTTGTGGTTCTGGGACCACCATGTTAGCCGCAGATATTTTAGGAAGGCGATGGATCGGAATTGACAGTTCAAAACAAGCCATCAAAGTTTCCCAAAATCGACTAAAACAATCCAAATCCAAAAAATAATTTAGTAAGCCAGACGTCTTAAAGAGGAACTGAATTATATTAAACTTATCTTCTATTTCAAAACCTTTGTTAAAGATATTTTTAACTTAATAAATTTATTTAATTACTCCCCATATAGAGAATATAACCATTAGTTACACAAATAATAAATTTGTATTATAATTGATCAGCTAGGGTTTAAGAAAAAGACAAGTACTTTAACGACTAAACAAACGACAATTCTCCAGTTTTAACCAAATAAATTTGACAGAAAAGCTCTGTCGGAAAGGAGAAAATCATGCCTGGACCATATGATTCTGGAAATGGTAACCGTGGTGGTTCTGGTCATCTCAATAGGGATGGCAGTATTCATTACACGGATTACGACGATCGCGGCCGCAACTCATGGGATGAAGATCGCGGAAATGTATCGAGAATACATGACACCAACAACGACCATCCCGGGTCACACAGAGACTATCCCTCGGACAACCGTGGAAATCCCTACGACCGTTAAACCTTAAACCCTTCAGCTTGTGGAAGCTTGTATTTACTAAATTTAAAAATACAAGCTTCCACTAACCCTATTTAAAAATATGAATAAAATAGTTGATAATTTCTTAAAAAACAATAATTTTAGTCTTGAAAATATAACCGAATCTAAAGTTAAAGAAATAGTTATATTTGCTCTCAATCAATTTTTTGAGAAAAAAATATCAATCGCTTTAATTTCATCATTAGCCGATCAGATTTTGTATGTAAGTTTTTGGAATAAAAATAAATCAATAGAAAATGTAGATTTAGTAAATGTTTTGGAGATTCTCTCCGAACTTGATTATAATCAAAAAAATAAACCAGAAGAATTTAAAGAAGATATAAAAGAATTGGAAAAATACGCAAAAAAATAATTTCAGTGAGCCAACGGGGTCTGGAACCCTTTAGTCCTTATAACACTATATTTTGAAGTGTATCATCTCGTTCCTAAATAAGACAAATGAGACACTATAAAAAGGAGTGTCTTAAATATAGCGATATAGTTTGATATAGAAACACTCCAAATTAGAACTTACGTTTTGTAAGGAATATAATTAAACTAATATATGGCAAAAAAGCAGTATAAGATTGATATCCGGAAACTGATTTATGTATTTCTATTTATAGCAGTTCTCGGTTTTAGTGGGTCGACTTGTTATAAAAACTGGCAAAGCAAATTTGAAGCTCCTCGCAAAGATTCTAAACCAATTGAATTTACGATTAGTAAAGACATGACCCTAGCTGCCGTCATTGGCGATTTACACTACTACGATTTTATAAAGGATGAAACTACGTTTGAATATGCTCTTAGTCACACGAAGGATATAAAAGTTGGAGGTGGAAACTCTTTAAAAGTAGGAAATAACACAATTGATCGAGAGGCTAGATATACAATTTCACAAAGCATGACTGCTTGGGAGATTGCTAACATTTTGGTAAACAATGGTGAATATAGTCCGTGTAACAACGGTTGCCCCGATAGTGCTTTTAACCCCGAGCTATTACCTGGAGGTGATATAGCTCCAACTTTGAAAGAAAAATACTCTTGGATTAAAACTTATGAAGAATGTACTAAGGCCATAGGTCATGACGGCGGACAACTATCATCGGAACAGTATTATCAAAAAACAGGAATAAGACGATGTGTTGCTCCAGACGGTAGAGAATTTACAGAAGGTAAGGAAGGTTGGTCAGACACCCCTAGTCCTTAGTTCTATTATCAACCCTCTGTTGGTAAACACTACTTTTTTGACCATGCTCAAACTTGTTATTGGATATAAGAGATAATATTTCGATAAAAAAATCACATAGTTGGTAAAACTGATCTTCACAATATTCAATTAAATTTTGTGATTCTCGGATCGAAGAAAATGGATCAGGATTATTAGGATCAAGTGCTTTAGATGGTAATATCTTTGCATTTGGGTTATTTATAGGTATATTAATAGTTCCAACAGGTAACGACCCTTTGTGTGCTGCAAAATTGCGTTTAGATTTTTGATTACCAGAATTTTTATAATTCTCTATAAATGATATGGTTTTTGGGTCTCTTAATAATGTGTAAATTTTCCCCTTCAATGTTGAAACATCAATATTCTCTAATTGTTGAACACTATTAATAAGTGAAACAATATTATCTTCACTTCTATTAAAGCCTTCAGATAACAACATCGCCATAAAATCTAAAGCTGATTTAATCGTTATTAAACATGCCTCATATTCATAATTAATAGGCTCATAAGGAGATCCTACAATTCCAATCATACCTTCCATTCCAGGCATTTCGATTTTAGAAACTTCCTTTCCTATTTGAATTGCTATTTCTTCATTTTCTTTTAAACATTCCAAGTGATAAAAACTCGCATTTATTTTATTGAAGATATTAAAATATGCTTCTCTAAAATTTTCTTCAGGAACTACAAAGTCGCCAGAAATATTTTTACTAATTACAGAAGAATAAGATTTCTGTATTTCCCAAGTATAAGCCGGCCAATATTTACTTCGTTGAGTGTACATATTTTATAGTCCGTCGAAATTTATATCTCCAGTAGCATAAATCATTTTGTATTTACCATTAGCTTCACTATTTATTCTTTGTAAAAAATCTTCGAATTCAGGGCATTTTTTATCTGTTTTATTAAAAATGACAAAATAACAAAACAGGTCATATGGTGCTCCTTGATTCTCAAGTTTTTGAAATAATCGTTTTATCTTTTCGACATCTGCATAAATAGTATTCTTTGATTGCTTTAGAGGTATTAAATCTCCAGTAATGATTCCTTTTTTCCTTCTAATAAATTTCAACTCTAGAAGAACGGCATCTCCCCTGAAGGAATATTGCTTACTAGGTAACTTTACTTTATCTCCACCATTTAAAATACTTAAATATTTTGGATCTAAAATTGTGATATCTGGCTTAATTGTTAGCTTTCCATCTTCGTCATACCAAGATAGCTCGGTATGTAACATAGGAGCCTTTATTTGCTGATCATTTGTGTCTTTCGACTCAATCAAACTTGGATAATTTTCTGATAGTTTTCTATAAATACAACATTTCAAGTCATCTTCAGTAAGAATCATTCCTTGAGTTATTCGATATTCAGATTCAATCTGATTAATCGAATTTTCAATAGTGTGCTTAAGTTGATCAATATTCATAAGTTTATTTTATTCCCTTTATTATCTATCACTTCTGCTTTCAATTTTGGTTCTTGTTTTGGATATTTCTTTAAAAACTCTTGATTTTCACTAATCAAGTAAACGGTATGATAAATAGTTCCATCTTTTCTTTTTAAATCTCTTCCAGTTAACAAACCTTCTCTTCTAAATTTTCTTACAGTCGAAGGATGGACTTCGCGGTAAGATGTTATCTGCCAACTTTCAAACCATTCGGCTTCATCTTCATAACGATGGTGTTTAAATAAGGGGATTACACCCTCTAAAACATTTCTTCGACAATCAGCACATCTAATTCCATTAAGGTCCCACCATATTTCATTTCCATAATGATTTTCACCACAAGTTCCACAAGTGTATGGACCCTTATCTGCTTCCAACCAAAATCCATCCGGCTCTTTAATTAATCTTTTCTTTCTCATATTTTCTACCCCTTTAAATTCACCAGAAAGTTTGGCTAATTCAACTACATTACTATGTTGATACTTACGCATTTTCTCTTCATCGACTTTTGGTTTAGGTTTTTTATTTGGTTCATTCTTTTTCTCAACTAATTTCAAAATATCTTCTTCTCGTTCATATCCTTTTAATCTTCCTTCCAAATAACCCAGTCTATAAGAAACACTATCACTTAATAACCTCCAATTAGTATCTTCTAGTGTTGTTTTAACAAGTTTTTCTAATTCATAGACACTTACCCTGTCTCTCCTCGAAGAATCGTTATCTTGGACCGTAAAAGGGACGATTACAAATTGACCAATTTCCGGTTTCTCAAAAGATAACTTTGTATATTTTGCTTCTTCAAAAACAGTCGTCAGCAATTTTTCTAAATCAGTTATATTAGTTTTCTTGATTTTAATGGAAGCTTCATAGGTTGGATTGTCATATTTCTGTACTTCTTCATCGTAAACAACCCTTGCCACTTCTAATGATTCCATTAATTCAATATATTCTTTCCCTTGTTCATCTGATAAACAAAATTCTTCTCTATATTTTTCCAATAAATCTTTATCTGCTTTTTCTTTGGCTTCCGCTTCTAGTTTATTTTTACCCCAATCATCAATCTCAACTTTCTTATATTTACACGAAGTGCATTTTTCAGTTGTTGTTAAAACCTCATCCTTCTTTTTATAAGTAGTCTTAATTTCTTTGTTACATTTAGGACAAAGTTTTGGTTTTGAAACATGATCTTCTTTACCGTTTTCATCAATCCATAATCGCTTTTTACATTTTGGACATTCAAAAATGAAAATAACCTTTAGTGGTTTTCCTTCATTATCTTCAAGATGTTTAAACTCTTCGTCCACCATTTCAGTTTTACAACCCGGACATAAAATATTTGATGGGGGAGAAGTATTATCAATTTTGTCTTGTCTAACCCTATCTTTTTCAATCCACTCAGCTATAGTTTCCGCCTTTCTTTTATATCTTTCACCTTTTCTAGTTCGTAAATCCCAAGTATAAAAATAATTAAATCCTTTATCTATCTCTTTTGGCGGAATTCCTTTAAGTTCTTTATCTGTGTCTTTTGTTTTATATATTTCTTGCCAAAATTCAGTAGTCCTCAAACATTCCTTTATGGTTAAAAGGTCATAAAAATCAATATAATATTGTTCGTCATTAAGATATTTCATCTTAATTATAAATATTTATTTAAAATAATATTTTCAACCTCACCTATAGAGGAAGATATTTGTTTAATATTTTCGTTCTTCTTTGTTTGAATTTGTTCAAAACTCTCGCACCCATCAAAATATTGTGACACTTTTTGAATAATTTGATTGGGTAATCCGGCATCTCTTAAAATAATTTCGTGATTTACTGTTGTTCCATATTCAAGTTTGGAAATCGCCATATCAAGAGATATTTCTTCTTCTCTTTTTTCCTTTGCTGCAAAATTATATATATTTTCAAAAGCTTTAAAGTAACGAGGCCAAACAAATTCAAAATATTTCGAATATAGGTCAAATATATATCTAATCCTTGAATTTATGTTTCCTCTCATCCATTGAGTGGCACTAGAATTTAAAAGTTCAAAAAAAGAAGGAGTATGATACATATAAAAATTAGTGAGTTGAATAAGCATTTTTTTTCCAAATTCAGTATCAAAGTTTCTACCTTTATCATGCTCTGTAAATAAATTTTCATAAATTAAATTCATTATCTTTTTACTTATTTCTATATTTGGCAAACCAACTCGAAAAAATATTCCTCTAAAATCATCAATATTAATTTCTCTTAAATACTGAATCAATTTAATTTGACCGTCAATATTTATAAACTTGTTATTTTTAATTAATTCAAAGGGTATATTCAAATGAGTCAGTTTTTCCTTTAGTGTATTTTTTTCTTCTAAACACTTACTTTCTAAATCAGAGTCTTCAATCTGTGTCAAAGTTTCTATCGATGGTTGTGGAGAATCTATATATTCTATTTCGACATTAGTATTATTCTCGCTAATTTCTGGATCTTGTAGATGAAAAACTCTCCCGACAAAATGTTTCATGAATCTACCAGCCCTACCCTCAATATTCTTTCTATCTAAATCTTTCATCGTCGTAGTACCTATCTTTTTATCAAACAAAACTACATTCTTAGCAGAAGTATTTACTCCTTCTGTTAATGAAGTTGTACAGAACAAATAATTTACTCCATCATTTGTTGTTTTATTAAATTCATCTACTACAAGATCTTGTATATATCTTGGCATTGCACCATGGTGGAAAGCCACACCTCTTTTCATACAGGAAACTAAACTCCAATCAGGTGAAACTACTTCTGATAAGTAATTTACTAATTCTTTGTTGTAGTTTTTAACAGGCCACATATCAGATAATTTAGTTGCTGTTTCTTCAACTAACTGTTTTGTTTGTCTATATATTAAAAATTTTCCAGTAATAGATTCAGCCGCTAAAATTCTAAGTAAATTTTTGAATCTATCTTGTACAACATGGATGCTGTTCTGCTCCACAACACAGATCTTATTCCCCAAATGATTATCTAAATTAAAGTATTCTTTCTGAACGATCTCTAAATTAAATTTTTTCATATGTATATCAAACTTTGATCTAAATTTCTCACTAAAACTTGATATGTATGGACCAATTAAATAAAAATCAGCTTTTGAATTGGCTAATTTGTATAAAATATCTGAAAAAATCTTAAAACGATCGTCATCGAGTTTAAAATCAATTTTATATATTTCGTCCATTACAAAAAAATCCACTTTAAAATCTGGGTTTTCTTCCATAAAAACATTCATTCTCTCGGGAGTTAATATAAGTATATATTTTTTACTATCGTCGATAACAACCTTTGATGATTTAGAAATTAAATATCCATCAATATTGGATTTAAGGTCCTGAAATTGTTCCGACAGAAGAGAAACTGTAGGCATTATTAAAACAATGTTTTTAAAATTATTATGCGCAATAATTTCTCTGATTATTCTAGTTTTACCAAAAGATGTCGGTGCGCTAACTACCAATCTTCTATATTTTTGAAACAAGTCAAGCACTTCTTTTTGGGGTTTAGTTAAAACAGTGTTTGTTTTTCTGCTTGTATAAAAAGATCTAGATACTGTGTCTTGAAAAGAAATATGAGGGTTAAATTTATTATTAACTTTACTCAACAAATCGTCATATAAGAAAATTCTTGATTTAGTAATACAGTCATGTAATAGTTGCAAGATCAATTTATCAGTTATTTTTAAATCAGCTATGTAGCAAATAGCAGACAAGCATGATTTATAATCATCTTCAATATCTGAATCTAAAAATCTATATATATCAATTAACAATAACTCTAGTTCTTTATCTGTGATTTCACGTTTTCTGATTTTTTCTATACATTCATCAATATTTGTCATTTATATTTTCATTGCTTCTTCAACTTTTCTAATTTCTTTTTTAATATAGGCAACATCTTCAAAAGGTAATAAGAAAAAAACTATACTTATATTTGAAATTGACGGCCATTTTTTCGAATATATTAGCTTAAATTTTTTATTAATCTCATTTCCTAACTGTTCTTGAAATGTTTGATCGTTGATATTTATATTTTTACCGCAAAAACTACAAATACATTTACTGTTATATGTTAATAAAACAGGAACTTTTATTGGTACGTTATCTAATGATTTTCCTCCATCTACATAATTTTTTAGTAAATCAAAAGTTTCTTTATCTAGTCTTTTGTTGATTTCAATATTACCCCCAAGTAATTTTAATTCGGATTTTATTTTTTCAGGGTCACACAAATGATCATTAAGGGAATTAAATGCTGAATTAATAGCATTTGATATTCTTTTGTAAAATTTTGCTTCACCTAACCAAAGTGTTACTTGACTGTTACTATCAATAGAAAAATGAGCACAATCAAACCCCTTAATTTGATCTTTTGTCGTGGATCTTAATCTTGCTTTTGTGACAAACTTTGGAACATTATAAAAAACACTAAGTATTACAAAAAGCAGAAGCTCTCCATAATCACCTTTAACATTTTCTCTTGCATCAGAAATTCTTGTAAAACTTTGTTTGTATAAATCAGACAGATCAAGTTCTTTTAATTCTGTTTCTGTTAGTGCGAAGTAAGGAACAATATCTCTTATGAGACCAACCAATTCCTTTTGTCTATACCTGCCACTTTCATAATCAAGCGTAAAAGTTGAGTCATCGTTTATTCGATTGTCAACTGTAATTTCAAATTTAAAAATTTGATTTTTAATTCTTGTTTTTATTGATTCATCCATATGATTGTTACTTTCAAATTATATCATTTTGTATCTTTCTAGAATCTTTTAAAAACCACGTCAAGGGGGTAAATAGGGTCATAATTAAAAATAAGTATAAATTTTTTAATCATCATTTATTCGCATAAGATAGTTAAAATTTATTACAGATACCTCCGTGACAAGTACCCCTCCGTGACAACTAGGTCGAAATCATTTCATCAAAAAACCAGTGTTATTCTCAACCAATGATTAACCAAACAAAAATTCAAACAGTAGAGGTCCTCGTTAATAATTTAATCCAGGCCGAATATAATCCGAGAAAACATGACGAAGCAGCCGCCAGTCAATTAAGGGAAAGTATTACCAGATTCGGGTTAGTTGATCCCATTATCGTCAACTCATCTCCTAACCGCAAAAATGTAATAATAGGTGGTCATTTCCGTTGGGAGATAGCAAAAGAACTAAGGTACGAAACCGTGCCAGTAGTTTACGTTAATATTCCAGAGCTAGACAGAGAAAAAGAATTAAATCTTCGTCTTAACAAGAATACCGGCGAATTTGATTGGGAATTATTATCAAAATTCGATTCTTCCCTTCTTACTGATGTTGGATTTTCCGATGATGAACTTGATTCAATTTTTGACATCGATGTTACACCAGATGAATTTGATTTAGAAAAAGAACTTCAAAAATTAAATATCAATGAAATAAAAACCAAGAAAGGGGATTTATATGCCTTAGGCGAGAGTAGGTTACTTTGTGGGGATTCAACTATTGAGTCAGATATGTTGAAGTTGATGGGGAATGAAAAAGCTGACATGTGTTTCACGGACCCACCATATATTTTAGACTATCTTCACGGCAAAAAGAAACATGGAGAAGCAGTTACTGGCTTCGGGGCCAAAAGAGACCGTCGATATTTAGAAACCGACTTTTTACCACCAGACTTTACAGAAAAATGGATGGGGAATATCGCCAAGATTCAAAATGATCATTTTAGTATTATCGTTTATGAAAATTGGAAAAACCTTCGAACTATTTGGGGAGAGATGGAAAAATACTGGAAAGTCAAAAATATGATTGTCTGGCACTTACCTAATCGTCATCAAGGTTTTTCCGCAAAATATAAATTTTTTAGTAAGCATGACATTGCTATGATTGGTGCCAGTCCAGACAGAGATATAGAATTTAATATGGAGCCAGAAAAGGATGGTCTTCAAGAAGAGTATGAAACTGCCCTCTTTGCTATTTCTGGCAAACCACATTGGGAAGGTTATCAAAAAGGCAGAAAAAATCAACCGACCGATTTTATAGAGTACGTCGCTTCTGATGAAAAAAGTTCCGGTCAAGGAATTATATTTGGCACTAAGCCAATAGAAATTCTCATTCCTTATATTAAGGTCCTCACCCGAAGAGGAGATCTAATAGTCGAACCATTTTCCGGAAGCGGCAGCACTCTCGTTGCTGCCACAAAAATGAAACGACGTTGCTATGGTATGGAAAAATCGCCAGTCTATACCGAAGTTATTATTAAGCGTTGGGAAAAATTGACAGGTCAAAAAGCCAAGAAAATATATGGAGAGCACGATAATTAAAAGACAAAACAAAAAGAAGAAATGTTTATTGGAGTTATTAGTAAAAACCCCAATAGTTCAATTTGCCTGTGATAAATCCGGAGTTAGTCGGGCTACATATTATCGATGGCGTAAAGATAGTAAAAAATTTACCAAGATCAGCGACCAAGCCTTAAAAGAAGGAAATTTACTTATAAATGATATGAGTGAAGCTCAATTACTTTCCTTGATTAAAGAGAAAAATCTTACCGCCATTATATTTTGGCTCAAACATCATCATTCAGCCTACACTCAAAAAATCGAATTCTCAACACTAAACAGAGAAGCAATTAGTGATGAAGATATAAATCGGTTAACTAATTTTCTCTCTGATAAAAATACTTTTAAATACGGACAAGAATTACTTACATCTTATGTAGTTAAAGGTTTTATCACCGAAAAACTAGCTCATCTTATTTTAAAAATGGTTACATCGCAATTAAAAATTGAAGATGTAATGACTAGAAAAGAAGAAGCTAACATTATGTCCGAAGTCATGATTAGAAATTTAGAAAAGAAACAAAAAGACAAATTTAACCATGGATTTAAATAGAAACTCACTTATTCAAAAAGTAATTTCAAAAGGCGTTATTTTAACTCCTTTTGAAGCTATCCATCTTAAATATCTTTCAAGAAAGGGGATTCTTAATGACCTGATTAATATTGAGAATTCTAAAGATCCTTATCGAAAGGCGGAAGAAACTAGAGGTTCTATTTCTCCTTTTATGCTCGATTTTATAATCCAGCAAACCAAAGATTCGGCGTTTGAAGAATATCATAAATATAATTCGGCCTATGAGTATCTTCTTGATCAAGACGGAAACAGTACGAAACTAGGAAGCATGGGTTTGATGTTAATCACCCAACTCCGATTAATTAATGCCGAATTTAATAGTCCTTTTTTAGATGAAACCAATAAATCACTTTTAGATTTCAGTTCATATTCTTATTATCACCAAGATGTAAAAAGTTTTAGCGAGACACTCGAAACTTTGGCTCAATTTTTCAAATTATTTATTCAAGATATTGATAATATTTTGACCCTAAATTATTACCTAAGGCAACTAATAGAAATCGAAGATTTAGAGTGTCTTAAATTTCTAAAAATGTGGCTTAGTAAACCAAAAGATGATCAAAAATATTTTGAACACATGAATGGAGCTTACCTTTGTTGTTGTCCAGAAATAATCCAGTTAGTTTTAGATAAAAACCACCAGAATTATGTTTATAGCGTAGGAAGGAGGGTCGGCAAACTACCAGTAGGTTTTGAAGAAGAATCCTTAATTTATGTTCAAGATACTATTAAAGAAATAATGCAAAATAATAATTAATTATTTTTCTCCCTTAAGTTCTTTGTAATACCAGTCTTTCATTGGATATTCAGAATAAGGTCCGTATCCCCAATTTTCTGTATTCCCATATCCAACGGTAGCTACAAAATGTTCTGCTACAAAAACGTAATTGTCTTTTTTCCATTTTGTCATGGCCTCCGAAGACGATAATTTTGAATACTGAGATTCTAAATCTAAAGCCCTTTTATCGTCATAGAGACTAATATTACAATTCTTTTTACAACCATTCTTAATTTCTAATGCGATACCCTCGGGGTTAGTTTCTTCTGACTTAATCAAAACACTAATATTTTCATCGGTTTTATTATCAATGCGATCAACTATCTCGTATTCTAATTTTGGGGTAGAAGATACAGCTTGTGTAGGTTCTTGTTTTTGCTCGGTTTTACTATTGGATTGCTGATTTGAACTATTATTAGCTCCAGTGGCAGTCCCAATAGCAATTAATAAAACGACGACTCCTATAACTATAAGTGGTGCTTTTTTCATTTTTTTTATCTCTTTTTTAAAATTAATAATGCTTAGTGAAACTTAGCATAAAAAAAGGCTGTATTCAAGGCTAAATGCTAACTCTCACTAAGTGGATTAACCTTTGGCATTTTTTAACAATATGTTCATGAGAAAAAATGCAAAATTACCAAAAATATTGGGAAAAAGAATCCAAAAGGCTAGAAAATTGGTTGGATTAACACAGGAACAATTAGCCGAGAAAATAAATGTCAGCAGAGCTTACGTCGGATACGTTGAACAGGCAAGAAATACTCCATCGTTAGAATTACTACAAAAAATTGCCAAAGCCTTAAAAATAGACATGAAAGAATTGTTTTAGTCATAGACTTCTATAAACCTTGCGGTACATTGTGATAATGGTTGGATGTTAAAATGTAAACTATAACAAATGAAAAAAAATGAAATCAATGAACCTATTTTTACATCTAAATATGGAAAGTTATATAAGGGAGATTGTCTAGAGATATTACCTTCTATTAAATCCGAATCGATTGATTGCTTCTTTGCCGACCCACCATTTAACTTAAATAAGGATTATGGAAAAGATGTTTCGGACAATCTTGGCGAAAAAGAATATCTGCAATGGTGTTATAGATGGATTAAAGAAGGTGTTCGTATATTAAAACCAGGTGGTTCTTTGTTTATATATAACTTACCTAAATGGAATATTCAATTATCATCTTATCTTTCGGAATTTCTGACATTTAGAAATTGGATAGCAATTGAAATGAAATTTTCATTACCGATTCGTAACAGGCTGTATCCAGCACACTACTCTTTACTTTACTTTATCAAGGGTGATAAAGCTAAAACCTTTGACCCACCTAGACTTCCATTGCAGGTTTGTAGACATTGTGGTGGCGAAATTAAAGATTATGGTGGTTATAAAAATAAATTAAACCCAAAAGGGCTTAATTTATCGGATGTTTGGTCTGATATTCCTCCCGTAAGACACAAAAAATATAAAAATAGAGAGGCAAATGCTTTGAATTTAAAATTAATGGATCGAATTTTGGATATTTCTACTCAAAAAGGTGACATTGTTCTAGATCCTTTTTGTGGTAGTGGAACCACGTGTGTTGCAGCAGAACTTAAAGAAAGAAGATGGATAGGTATAGAGATATCAACAACTAAGTCTGTTGTCGAGCGATTTAATGAAATTGAAAAAGATCAAGAATATTTTGATTCAATAAGAAAAAAAATAAACGTATTATTTACAGAAGAAGATTTAAAATTGAGAAAAAAAAATGGTCAGAAAAATGGAAAATACAATATTAATTTGTCAATTAAATAGAACTATAGTAATGCTCTACCATCGGTCCCCTTAGGAATTCTAGGTGCGTGTTCATCAAGACCATTCTGTTCAACAACAAATATAAAAACTACACCATCTTTATAAGGTAAACTTTCCCACATAGGTAAATAAGGAATGATTTCTCGATAATTACCAATTCTGTCCGTTAAGTAAGGATATAACTCTTTTGAGGGAAGCATCAATACACCCCCAATTAAGTCTTTTTGCAAAATGCCTAAGCATATTTTGTTCAAAGCACGATGAGTTGAAGATATGTTCCCAGTTTCCCATTCAAGAGCAAAAAGCCCAAATTGTGTTTTTTTTACTATATCAAGTGGTCCAGTACCAACAACTCCTTTTTCACGCAACCTCAACTCGTCTTGCCAGCCCAAACTTTTTAAATAACTCATACAAGCTTCTTTTATTGGTTTAACGCCATTACCTTGCCCCCTTCCTTTTCCTTTTGAATTAGGATTTAAAAGAAAACTTTTACTTCCCTTTGGCCATGTAATTTTTTTTACAGCCTCTTCTATCTCTTTACTTATTAGTTCAAACTCTTTAGAGTTTGAAAATTCACCAATTTTAGTAATTATCTGTTTATGTACTATTTTCATAGTTCCTGTTTTGAATTATATCAACGTGGGCAAATTAATACTATTAGTCTCTATACTAGACTTCCATGAAATACGGCGGTACAGTGTTTACTAAGATGACACAATATAACAAAAATAAGCCTACAGATACACCAAAAATAGAATATTGCCTTTATGCTCGCAAATCTTCAGAATCTGACGAACGTCAAGCCATGTCAATTGGTTCACAAATCGATGAAATGAAAGAACTGGCTAAACGAGATGGGTTAAAAATAAAAGAAATTAAACAAGAAAGTCACTCAGCCAAAAGTTCCGGATCTCGACCAGTATTTATGGAACTGCTCCAACAGGTTAGACAAAATAAATTCAATGGAATACTTACCTGGGCACCAGATCGTTTAAGTCGTAATGCCGGAGATTTAGGATCAATAGTCGATCTTATGGATCAGGGTAAATTAACAAAAATTCAAACCTATTCTCAAAGTTTCACTAATAGTCCAAATGAAAAATTTCTACTAATGATTCTTTGCTCTCAAGCAAAACTAGAGAATGATAATAAAGGATTAAATGTTGAAAGGGGATTAAGGACTAAATGCACTATGGGATGGCGACCAAGTGTTGCTCCAACAGGTTATCTAAATCAACTAGGCGATGGTTACAAAGATGAACTAATTATTCCCGATCCAGACAGAGCCTCATTTATTACTGGTATGTTTGAAAGAGTTGCTTATCAAGGTCATAGTGGTCGAGCTATTAAACACTGGCTAGATAGAATTGGATTTAAAAGTAGAAATGATAAACAAATGCCATTAAGTAAAATTTATTCTGCTCTCAAAAATCCATTCTATTATGGTGAATTTGAATTCCCAGTTGGAAGTGGTAATTGGTATAAAGGAAAGCATAAACCGTTAATTACTAAAGAATTATTTGATAAAGTTCAAAACACTCTACAAACCATCCCTAAAGGTCATAATAATAAGGTTTTCCCATTCAAAAGTATTTTTATTTGCGGTAGCTGTGGCAGTAAAGTAACCGCCGAAGACAAATTTAGAAAATTAAAACATGGTGGCTTTACTAAGCATATTTACTATCACTGTACTAGATCAGCCAATTATGAATGTAATGAACCCTATATCACCGAAGGCGATTTAATCAAACAATTAATCGCCAATATCGACAAAATTAAATTCAACAACACCGGAGTCTCACGAAAAATTCAAGAAGATATTGATCGGTATCATCGTCTTAAAACACAAGTTCTTAATCAAGAATATTTAGATGGCCACTTATCTGAATTTGAAATAATTCCTCAAAAAATAATGGACAAAAATGAAATGACTAAGAACTATTTACTTCACATTCTCCAAATTGGAACATCTGAAGAACGCCAAGAAGCAATCTCATTTATCAAAACGAAATTTATCCTAGCAAATAAAACAATTTCATTAAAAAGCTGATTATTCTAGATAAATTCCAATATTTATTGACACTCATCATATAAATGATATATTTCGGATGTATGGTAAATGTAATAGAAAAAGTTATTCAAATTTTTGAACAATGTAAAAAAATAGAGGATATGGCTTTTTCTTTTTTGGTTAAGCTAAAAAATAAAAAAAATATACAAAAAACAGAAATTGTTAAAAGTGAAATTAAAAAAGAAGAAATAGTTAATCAACAAAAGGTCCATTGTACTGAGAATTTAAAAAAATATGCGAAACAAGTTGCAGATATAATTAGAAAATATCACGGCAAAGAAGATTCTTCTTTTATATTTGGGTTATCAGGCAAATGGGGATCTGGTAAGACAAATTTTTTGAATATTCTCAAACCAGAATTGGAAGATGCGATCAACGATAAACATTTTATCGTTTTAACGATAAGTCCATGGAAATTTGGATCAGAAAAAACTACCTTTCTAAGAAATTTTCTCAGAGAATTAAATACAAAAGCCGAAAAAATATCTGCAGATGATTATTTGCAAAGAACATTTAATAAAAATATTTTTCTAAAAGCATTCACTTTTATACAATTTAGAGTAAAAAATAGAAAAATTGATTTAAAAAACCTAGACAACGATATTACTAAACCGACGATAGATAAAGATTTTAAATTTATTTTACTTTTAGGTTTAATTTTTTTGTTTTTAATATACAAAATATTAGTTCAAGTAAAATTTGTTACTTGGGAACAAGTACTTCAATTAAATAAAAGTTTTGGGATAGTAAAAAATTACGTGGTTTATTTATTACCAATCATTACTATACCGATCCTGTTATCTATAATGAATATTAATAAACAAAGTAAACAGATATCAGCTCTCGATGGCTTTGAAGACTTTTATAAAAAAATATTAAAAAAATTCTCTAATAGAAATTTAATAATATTTGTCGACGATTTGGATAGAGTAAACCCAAATATAGCTAGACAAACATTAGATATTTTAAGAACATTTTTTGAAAATAAGGATGTTAGTTTTGTAATTACAGGAGACCATTCCATTTTAGAAGAAAATATTGGTAGGCAAATACTTGGGTCAAAAGGTAAAACTGAAAATTATTATGAGAAAGGAAGAGAGTATCTTAAAAAGATTTTCAATATTTATTGGCCATTACCAATTCCTACAGACCAAGAATTTAAAAATTTTTTAGAATTAAAAATAAACTCAGAATATAAAAATGAGATAGAAGAAATATTTAAGGAAAAGAAAGACAGAGATATTTTAATTAAATGGTTACTTAAATACTTCAATAAAAATTATAGGAATGTAATTAGATTTATAGAAACAATAATTTTTAATTTTAGTTTAATAAATACCCAAATGGAAAGTGCTGATGAAGATCTTAAAGCACAATTACAAGATATCTATAATTACCCGCTTTTATTTATACGGGTTTTAATGATCCAAGAATTAGCAGCTCCTCTATATACCAAATATCTTGAAACACCTTCAACTATTATAAAAATTGAAGAAGATTTAGGTAAAACAGATAGCGTATTTAAAGATACAGTAGACAAATTGTCGATATCAGATTTGCAAAAGAAATTTATTAATGAATTTATATACGAACTACCTAGGTTCTATGATCCTGTGAAAGGCGTAGAAGTTCATTCAATTGAACCTTTTATATATATTGCTTCTTCTTCAGATTTTTCGAACATTAGAGGTCCAAATGCTAATGATTTTATTGGATATATTAAAAACAATGACGGCAATAATATTGAAAATGCATTACAAGTTTCTGGAGAAACAAAGGTTAAAGAATACATTACTATATTTAAAACACATTTAAACTCTCTTATTGGTGGGGACGTCACAGAATTATCAAGAGTTATTCTTCTTGTTTTAAATTCTTTAAAAAAAATAAATGGAGAAAACAAAATACATCAATCATTTTTAGATTTATTTTCAGATATATCGTTTGATATAAATTCACAACCACTTGAAGAAAGAAAAGCCATCCTTATTAAATTTATGGAATGGCTCGATAATATATCGGATGTTTTTAATATTAATGAGTTAATAGATAAATTTAATATAGTTGCTCAAGCACAAATAGATCAAGTTGAACAAATCGTAAATGGAATTACTAAAATAGGTAATTTTAGTTCTAAATTGATTTGTAAATGGATTGGGAATAATGTAATTTACCCAACATATAAAAACAAAATATTAGATATTTTTCTTAAAACTATAGATTCTTTAAGAGAAATAGATATTAATAACTATCTTGGGGAGCATCCAGAATTCTTAAGTGATTTTATTTCAGACCCAGAAGGTGAGATTGGAACCAAAATATGGGAAATCGTAGAAAAATCAAAAGATAGTGAATTCAATCAAAAAATCAGTGATGAAATTTGTCAAAATATTAAAAATGGAAATATAAAGATTTGTGATTGGGTATTTGACCATAATAAAGAAGTAGAAAAGTCATTTCCTGAAATAAATATAAAAGATAATTTTATTGAATTTATTAATAATCAGTTACAGAGTCCAGATAATTTTATTAATAACATAGTTTCATATGAAAAAATATCAAGTTTGTTTTTATCTGACATATGGGGAAGAATACTAACGATAGGTAATTTATATTTAATGCCAGTTTTAAATCAAATAATTAGTAAAGGTGTTACATTTTTAATCCCTTCTGAAAATACTGCAAAATTGATTGAAAAAAGGATATTTGATTATTCGTTTAGCCTTATTACAGAGCAAGAACAAACCGATAGTATCAATTTATTAACAAAATCAATGTTATGGAACAATTTATCAGATTTATCATATAAAAAAGCACTTATTGCAAAATCAAGAAAAAATTCTATTAAATTAATTTTAAGTCCTAGAATAACTTCTATTTTACAGTCATGGCGCAATCAATCAAATATTTAATGAAAAACATCCGAATATACCATTAATTCAACCTTTTTAATCATCTATAGAATTTTGTTACAGGTTCTTGAAACAGTTTTTAAGGAAAAATAAGAAAATTAGCCAATAAGATAGGGATTATTTGCTCAGGCATACGGGTCGGACTGAACCTGACGATAATTGTGACCCCACGGAGAATCGAACTCCGATTAGCAGAATGAGAATCTGCTGTCCTAACCATTAGACGATGGGGCCAAGTTTCAAAGAGAGTAACCCAAATTATATCAAAAATCTAGGCTCAATTACACTCATTTCATTAGCTCTTAATATAAGATTATTATGAAATTAGATTATGAGTTATGAAAAAATACTTTCACATCGAGAAAGAGTTTTTGAAATATACGGTATAGATCCAGAAGACGAAAGATACAACTGTCATCATATTGTCAGGAAAACCGATTTTAAACACGGAACTATAGTTAATGAAACAAACGTAAATTCAAAATCCAATCTTTATCCCATAAGAAAAGAACTTCACGTAATTCTTCATCAAATTATCAATGCCGCCAACAATGAAGAGGATATTAAACCATTATTAGCATATTGGAGAGAGGTAGAAGAGTCATTATTGAACGAAGACAAACTTCAAGAAATAAAAATTAGAGAAAGTCGAAAAAGAAAAGACAGAATAGATCTTTATCAAGAATTAAATCGTCCCAAGTGTGGTTTAACTATTGGTCAAAGAATACCTCAAGAAACTATGGCCAGAATAATTGATGTCTTTCCAGATTTGCAACCTTGTTACGGGACTATTTAAAATGTAGTAAAATTAATCAGATGCATTTTACTAAATCTAGCTATCATTTTAAGCTTGTAGTTTTCACTATTCTTTCCACCCTTCTTTTTTGGTTGATTTTTTATTTTAATATTCCCGGAAAAATCGGCTTTAATCAAGTATCTCTTGAAACTATTTTTGCCAATTATGACGGGCCAAATTACATGGTAATTTCCAAATGTGGCTACAACAAAAACTGCATTGGCCCTAATTTCTCTTTGCCTTTACCTCTCGAATATTATCCAGCTCATTTTCCAGCATACCCAGCATTAATAAATTTCTTTAGTAATTTTACTACTGGTCCCAAAGCTATGATTTTTTCTACTCTTTTGGGGTCAATCTTTTTAAGCCTTATTCTATTTGAACTGTTAAAACTATATACCAAAGAATCCAAAGCTTTTTGGTTATCAATTATCTTTTTGTTTTTTCCCGCTCGATTTTTTGTGCTACGGCTTATTGGTGCTCCGGAAACTTGGTTTTTAGCTACCACACTAGCCTCTGTTTTCTTTTTCAAAAAAAATAATTTTTGGACTTCGGCTATTTTTGCGGCAATTGCTCAAGCTTTCAAAACCCCTGGAATTTTATTACTTATAGCTTATGGGGTCATTGCTATTTATGATTTAGTCAAAACTAAAAAATTAATTCAAGTCTTAAAAAAGTATTATCCTTATCTTTTAGTTCCCATTACTATTCTCTCTATTTTTTATCTTTACAAATCTCAAACCGGTAATTTCTTAGCTTATTTTCATAGTGGCGACAATTTTCATTTGAGTTTTCCTTTTTCAGTTTTTATTAGTTCCAAATCTTGGATAAATACCATTTGGTTAGAAGATATTATTTATATTTTCTTAATCGCTGTTTATGGAGTTTATCGTCTCTTTAAAAAGTATAAGTTTGATATTATTGCCATTTATCCAATTATTTTTTCAATCGCTGCTTTGTGTGTGGCTCATCGTGATATTAGTCGTTATATTGCCCCTGTTTACCCATTCTTATTGCTTGCCTACAAAAACACTCTAACCAAGAAATCAATAAAAATAATTTTACTTTTATTTATTCCTGCCATTGTTTTGTACGCCATCAATTTTGTTTGTGGAAATGTCGCTCCGATTTCTGATTGGACCAATTATCTCTAGGATATATAAAATTTTCCATCAGTTTCTGTTACCAAATCTTTTATCATCATCATTGATAAAGTAGTTGAAATTTCACTTGTTGGTTTTCTAATTTTTTGACAAATTTCATCAATGGTTACTGCTTCACTTTCCAAAATATCAATAATATTTCTTTCCAATTCTGACAAACTACTATAATCTTTGAAAAGTGATTCTTGTTCTGGCATCTCGATTTTATCTTCAAAAATATCATTCGGAATTGTTACCATCCGCGCCGCACCCGTTTTAATCAGCCAATTTGTTCCTTCAGAAGTTTTTGAATTTATTGGTCCGGGGACTGCCAATATTTGTTTCTTTTGACTCATTCCCAACTTTGCCGTAATCAAACTGCCCGATTTTATTCCTGCCTCTATTACCAACACACCTACATTTGACAGGCCCGACACTATTCTATTCCGTTGAGGGAAACTCCACACAGTTGCCTTAAAATCTTTTTCATATTCCGATATTACTATCCCGCCATTTTCCAAAATTTTTGTATACAATCTATCATTTTCTTTAGGGTAAAATTCATCTAAACCGCTTCCCAAAACCGCTATTGTTTTTCCACCTATTTCTAGGCATTTCCAATGCGCTTCACTATCAACTCCGTACATAAATCCCGATATTACAGTAGTATTTCGAGCCACGATTTCTGGCATCATTTTTTCAATTATTTCTTTTCCATATCGACTGATTTTTCTACTTCCAACTACTGCTACCACTTTTTCAAATATTTTTTCATTCCATTCCCCCCGATAAAATAATTTATTTGGCAGGGGAGTAATCTGTTTTAAATTTTTTGGAAAATCTTTCTGTTCCAATGTTTTTATCGGCCACTTTTTCCATTCATTCATAATTGTATGTTGTCATAATAACTAATCCTTTCCATATTTTTATTTTCATCCAACACTACACAGACTGCATCAATTCGGTATTTTCTAAATTTTTTGGCAATTTCTTGTTCTAATACCAAAAATCCTTCCGCAATTCTTTTTATTCGACTCAATTTATTTTTATTAATCATTTCTTCCGGGTGTCCAAATTTGTCGCCAATTTTAAGTTTTACTTCTACAAATACCAACCAATCTTTATCATTCATTATCAAATCAATTTCTCCTAATTTATTAGAATAATTTGATTTAATTAGATTAAATCCTTTTTTGATCAAAAATTCTCTAGCAATTTCTTCCCCTTCTTTTCCTTTTTTATAGTTTTTAAATTTAGACATTAGATATTAGAAATTAGATATTTATTTTTATTCCTCATTTTTTATTCGATACTGTAACGCTTCAGCAATATGATTCTCTTTTATTTCATCACTGTTTTCCAAATCAGCAATTGTTCGTGCCACTTTTATCAACCTAAAATAAACTCTTGCCGATAAATTAAATTTATTAACCGCCTGCTTCAAAATTAAATTGGCTCCTACCGTCAAATTAGCAAACTCTTTCAAATGACTATTTTTCATATCTGAATTACTATGAACATGAACCAAATTTTTAAATCTTTCATTTTGAATTTTTCGTGCTGCTAATACTCTTTTTTTAATGTCTTCTGATTTTTCATTATTGTTAATTTCATTTTTACCTATCATTAAGTGATTTACATCGACTGCTGGTACTGTCAGATGTAAATCAATTCGATCCATTATTGGCCCTGATAATTTTTTTCGATAATTTAAGATTTGAAAAGTTGAACATTTACATTCCTTTTTTGGATCACCCAAATATCCACACGGACAAGGGTTAGCCGCTGCAATCAACATAAATTGGGCTGGAAAAGTTACTGATCCAGCCGCTCTGGATATCGATACTAAACCATCTTCCAATGGTTGTCTTAAAGCTTCCAAAGAATTTCTTCCAAATTCTGGAAATTCATCCAAAAATAAAACTCCTCTGTGAGCCAACGAAACTTCTCCCGGATGTGGATTGCTTCCGCCTCCAATCAATCCTACTTGTGAAGTTGTATGATGTGGCGATCGAAATGGTCTTTGTCGAATCAATGACCCTCCAGGCGGAATATTTCCAGTAATCGAATAAATTTTTGTAACTTCCAAACTTTCTTTTTCTGTCAAATTTGGCAATATTCCCGACATTGCTCGAGACAGCATTGTTTTTCCCGACCCTGGTGGTCCCATCATAAAAACATTGTGTCCGCCAGCCGCTGCAATTTCCAAAGCCCTCTTAGCTTGTTCTTGTCCCAAAATTTCTGAAAAATCAAATTCAGGAACTATGTCGCTCAAAATTTCTTCCGTTTCTATTTTTTTCAATGGTTCAATTACTTTTTCTCCACTCAAATGCCTAATTAAACTTTTTAAGTTATCAATTGGATAAACTTCAACCCCTTCCACCACCGATGCTTCATTGGCACTCATTCGTGGCACATATATTTTTTTAATTCCCTCTTCACGGGCCAAAAGTGCCAACAAAAATACTCCTCTTGTATGCCTCAAGCTTCCATCTAAAGACAACTCTCCATAAAAATAAGCCTTTTTTTTGGGTAAAATTAGTTCTCCAATTGAAGCCAATATTCCTACTGAAATTGGTAGATCATAGCAACTTCCATCCTTTGGTAAATCCGCTGGCGCCAAATTTATAGTTACTTTAGCATTGGGAAACTCAATATCAGAATTTATAATTGCCGTTTTTACTCTTTCTTTTGCCTCTTCTACTGCCTTACTAGCCAATCCCACAATTCCAAATCCAGGAAAACCTTTTTCTGCCACATTAACTTCCACTTCTATTTCAATTCCCTTAAGACCAACACTGGCAATCGACAAAACTTTTTGAAGCATTATAAAAATTTACCAAAAAAAGAACCCCAGCACTACGACTATAAACAACATAATACTCAAATGAGTAATAAATTGAAAATAGTAATAGCACTGGGGTGTCTATGAAAGCTGTTTTAGGTGAAAAATAAGATCAATCGATCAAATTATCTTCCACTCCGATAACATAGCAGCTTTCTTCGCAAGTTGTGTCCTCATGCTCGGGAATTTCAGCTTGCTTGATGGTTTGGAAAGCAGCGGCAATCTCCGACGGCATTGTATCCCTTTTTACCGGTCGATTTGTCTGCTGTTTCCACCAGGCATCGAATGTCTCAAATGCCTCTTTGACATTGTCGGGGAATTGGTCATGGATGTGGCCAGGAATCGGGATTCCTCTTGGTCTGTACATACCACACATACACATTTCTCAGCGGCCCTCCTAAAATTAAATTTTAACGTGCAGGTTTTAACCCAACGTTGCGAAAATTATACCAATAAACACCACAATGTCAATATTATAGGATTTTATCTTTTTATTTATCATAGACGAAGAAAACCCAAAACCATGTTAAAATATATCTTGTGTCTTTTCAACTCAAATCAAACTACCAACCATCTGGTGATCAACCAGCAGCTATTGCCAAACTTTCGGACAATATTGCCTCTGGCGTCGATCGTCAAACTTTGCTCGGTGTTACCGGTTCTGGTAAGACTTTTACTATTGCCAATGTTATCCAAAATACTCAACTCCCAACCCTAGTAATTTCTCACAACAAAACTCTTGCCGGACAACTTTATCAAGAGTTTAAGGAATTATTTCCCAACAATAAAGTTTCCTATTTTGTTTCTTATTACGACTATTATCAACCTGAAGCTTATATTCCAGCTTCAGACACTTATATTGCCAAGGAAGTTGAAATCAATGATCTTATTGATAAACTTCGTCTCGAAGCCTCATCCAATCTTCTTTCTGGTAATGACAATATTGTGATCGCTTCTGTTAGTTGTATTTACAACATTGGTGATCCAGTCGAATTTGAAAACATGACCTTCGAGTTAAAGGTAGGGGATAGTTATCCTCGTCGTCAACTTTTAGAAAATTTTATTTCTCTTTATTACACTCGTTCCGAAATGGAATTCAAACGTTCGACTTTTCGAGTTCGTGGTGAAAACATTGATCTTTGGCCGTCATACACTGATTCATTTTTATCTCTCGAATTTCAAAATGAAGTTTTAATTAAAATTACCCAAAGACATCCTTTCACTGGCCAAGAAAAAATATTTGAAAAGTTTAAATTATTTCCCGCCAAACAATATGTCAGTGGTAAACAAGACTTAACAGAAGTTTTTAAAACTATTCGAAAAGATTGTGCTGAGCAGGTCGAAGCATTCAAATCCCAAAATAAAATTCTCGAAGCTCATCGAATTGAACAGCGAGTTGAATATGACTTAGAAATGCTCCAGGAAACCGGTTATATTAACGGCATCGAAAATTATTCAATTTATTTTGATAAAAATAGACAACATGGCGACCCTCCATATACCTTAGTCGATTATTTCAAACATTTATGGGGAGAAAATTTTTTGACTGTTATTGACGAATCTCACGTTACTGTTCCCCAAATTGGTGGTATGTATGCCGGTGATGTTGCTAGAAAACAAAATCTTATTGATTTTGGTTTTCGACTTCCCAGTGCTCTCGACAATCGTCCTTTAAAATTTGATGAATTTAATCATCGTGTCAAAAAAGTTATTTATGTTTCTGCCACTCCCTCGACTTACGAAATTAATGATTCCAAAAAAAATATTGTTGAACAAATCATTCGCCCCACCGGTTTAGTCGATCCTCAAATTGACATTCGTTCCACCAAAAATCAAATCCCTAATTTAGTTGAAGAAATTAAATCTCGTGTTGCCAAAAAAGAGCGAACTTTAGTTGTTACTCTAACCAAACGTATGGCCGAAGATTTAGCTGACTATTTATCCAAAGATTTCAAAGTTGCTTATCTTCATTCCGATATTGCTACACTTGAGCGATCTAACATTTTAGACAATCTTCGAAACGGAAATTATGATGTTTTAGTAGGGATAAATCTTTTACGTGAAGGTCTTGATCTTCCCGAAGTTAGTTTAGTCGCAATTCTTGACGCCGACCAACAGGGGTTTTTGCGTTCCCAAAGTTCTCTAATCCAAATCATGGGACGAGCTTCTCGTCATATTTCTGGACAAGTTATTTTATATGCCGATTCTGTTTCTGATGCCATGAATGGTGCTATCAAAGAAGTCAATCGCCGACGAATTATTCAATTAAAATACAATGAAGATAATCATATTATTCCCAAATCTGTGGTAAAATCTATTCGTCCTCAAATTATTGAACAAATTGAATCAGAAGTTAAACCAGATCTAAATGCCATTGATCCCTTAAGTCTCACTCCGCCGCAAAGAAAAAATTATATTAGTAAGCTAAAACGCCAAATGCGTGTTTTTGCTTCCGATCTAAATTTTGAAGAAGCCATAAAACTTCGCGACAAAATTCGCCAAGCCGAAAAATTATGATAGATAAAATAATTGTCAAAGGAGCCAAAGAAAACAATTTAAAAAATGTTTCCTTTGAGTTTCCCAAAAATAAAATGATTGTTTTTACCGGAGTCTCTGGCTCAGGTAAATCTTCTATGGCTTTTGACACTCTCTTTGCTGAGGGTCAGCGTCGTTATGTAGAGAGCTTGTCGAGCTATGCTCGTCAATTTTTAGGCAATATGAAACGGCCTGATGTTGATCTTATTACTGGTCTTTCTCCTTCAATCGCTATCAATCAAAAAGCTATTTCTCATAACCCTCGTTCCACTGTTGGTACTGTTACTGAAATTTACGATTATCTTCGTCTTCTTTTTGCCCGCATTGGTCATCCTCACTGTCCCAACTGCGGTCGTGAAGTTTCTCCTCAAACAAGCAAGCAAATTGTTACTCAAATTATTAATATAGCTTCCACTCAAGTCAAAGGATTAAATCTTTATCGTTTTTTAGTTTTATCTCCCATTGTTCGCGACAAAAAAGGGGATTTCAAAGGTCTCACCGACAATCTAAAAAAACAAGGTTACAAATGGATCAGAGTCGATAACCAAATTATTGATCTCTATTCCGATATCGGCATTGTCAAAAGTAACAAACATAATATAGATGTCGTCATCGATCGTGTTTCAATTAATAAAGAAAATCTCAAGCAAACACACCCGTTGTCCGACCGTCTTGTTGACGATGTTGAACAAGCCATGAAACTAGCCAACGGATTAGTAATTATTTGCGAAGTTAAGGATAATTCATTCGATTTCCCTGTTTTTCCTAAAGAGTTAAAAGATACTCTTTATTCTGAAAATTTTGCCTGTCCAGAATGTAATTTGTCTCTTCCTGAAATTGAACCTCGACTTTTTTCCTTCAATTCTCCTCAAGGTGCTTGCCCCGAATGTAAAGGTTTAGGAAATAAATATCAAATCGATCGTTCCAAATTTCCCGAATGGCGCGCCAAAATGATGGAAAGTCGTTATGTCAATTCCGGTTCTGATGGAGTCAGAGATGAATTAGAAAAATTTATGATCAAAACCGATTGTCCCGAATGTCATGGTGCACGTCTTAACCCAGATGCTCTTTCCATCACCATTTTAGGACTTAACATTTATCAAGTTACCCAATTACCTATCGAAAAATTAGATCATTGGCTTCAATCTCTAAAAGAAAAATTAGACAATGAAAAAGAAAAGGAAATTTTAATTCCTATTAACAAAGAATTAACTGCTCGAATGGAATTTTTGTTAGCCGTGGGTTTGGATTATCTTAGTCTTGATCGTGAAAGTGGCACACTTTCTAGTGGTGAATCTCAACGTATTCGTTTAGCCAGCCAAATTGGTACTGGTCTCACTGGTGTTCTTTATATTTTAGATGAGCCAACTATTGGTCTTCATTCTCGCGACAACGATCGTCTTATTGGCACTCTCAAAAAACTCAAGGAATTAGGCAATACTGTTGTTATTGTTGAACACGACGAGGATGTTATCAAATCAGCTGATCATATTGTCGATTTTGGACTATATGCTGGCAAAAAAGGTGGTGAAATTATTGCCCAAGGTTCTCTAGAAGATATAAAAAACAATTCTAATTCTTTAACTGGTAAATATTTGTCTGGCAAACTAGAAATAAAAAATAACTCATCTTCAACACTGTTAAAAAATCCTGATTACAAAATTTCTATTACTGGTGCTAGTCAATGGAATTTAAAAAATATTAATGTTGATTTTCCTCTCAACAAATTAGTTTGTGTTACTGGAGTTTCAGGGAGCGGTAAATCTACTTTAGTTCATGACATTTTATATGGTGGAGTTCGCAAAGCAATACTTGGTAGTTACTATGGAACTATAGGTAAATTCGACAAGATCACTGGAGCCGAAAATTTATCCGATGTTTTACTTGTTGATCAATCTCCTATTGGTCGAACTCCTCGTAGTAATCCCGCCACCTACACCAAAATTTTTGATGACATTCGAAAATTGATGGCCCAAACCATTGAATCCCAAGTTCGTGGTTACAACGCTGATCGTTTTTCCTTCAATGTCAAAAATGGTCGTTGTCCAGTCTGTGAAGGTCAAGGACTTATAAAAATTGAAATGCAATTTCTACCCGATCTTTATGTTACTTGTGATGAGTGTCATGGAACTCGTTTCAAAGAAGAAACTCTCGAAGTTGAATACAAGGGCAAAAATATTGCCGATATTTTAAAAATGACTGTCGATGAAAGTCTTGAGTTTTTCAAAAATATACCCAAACTCAGGCGTATGCTGACTACTATCCAAGAAGTTGGGTTGGGTTATTTAGAATTAGGTCAATCCTCTAACACATTGTCAGGGGGGGAGTCTCAACGTCTAAAAATTAGTCGTGAATTAGTCAAACGAGGCAAAGGCAAGATGCTTTATATTTTAGACGAGCCGACCACCGGTCTTCATTTTTATGATGTTGATAAATTGATCAAAGTTTTACGTCAATTAGTAGACAATGGAAATACTGTTGTTGTTATTGAACACAATTTGGATATGATTAAAAACGCTGATTGGATTATTGATATGGGACCTGAAGGCGGTGAAAAAGGTGGAGAATTAGTTGTTGCTGGTAGTGTTCAAGATATTATTGATTGCCCTCGTAGTTACACTGGCCAATATTTAAAAAAGGGGATGGAAGGGCAAGTCTTAATAAAAAGATAATTGCCCCTCCTTGGGTAAGTCCATTTGGTTGGTTTACCCTTTTTTTTGGAAAAACTGAATCGCCTTTTGTACATTGGCGGCTTGTCCTGCCTTGGTTCTGGCTGCTTTTTCTTTTTCGTCGGCCTTTTTCAGAGCAGCGTCTCTCTTTTCCTGGATCAGGCGAAGTTCGCGAGCATACTCTTCCCTTGCGGCTTGGGCAGCTTTTGCACTTTCGTCAAATTCGACTTTGGCCTCATTGGTCAGCATTTCCGAGTTGGTCTTAGCTGCCGCAATAAGCTGATCAGGATCAGACCCAGCTGCTTTAGCTACCAAGCTCAGTTGCTCGTAGAAAGAAACTTCTTTCCGACCGAAAGCTGCGAGAATTTTTTTCCACCAAGACATGGTGTTTTTCCTCCTTTCTTTATTTTTATATATAAACCACGCCCTGTGGCTTAAATATCTCTTAATGTTCACATTCTGGCAAATCTCCAAAACTCGAATATTATATACTATATATATAAAAATGTATCTATTTACATTTTTCCCGCCACTCAATCACTGTCTGCCAATCGGTTTCCTTTTTATCAACCACACAATAATCTTTAAAATTATTTAACCAGCCTTTATAAGTAGTTTTTGTTTCATAAATCAAAGCAATTTTATTTTCACTTGGTTTGGTATTTTTGTAAAAAATGTTTTGCATTCGAATATAATCTGGTACTTCAGTCAAACTATACGAAACTTTTTCTGGCATATATCCATATTTTTTTGTCCCATACCACCAATACAAATATTGGGTTGAGTAATCATAAATTTCTGGCACAAAATTGTAAGCCTTAAAACCATTTCCATTAGCTTTTTTGTAAATCCAATCAATATTTCTAATCAAATTTGCCATGTTTTTTGGATCATCACTTGTCCCGTTTCCTTTTATATAAATATTTTGGTCAACTATTGTCAAATATAAGCTTCTTACTAAAAATACTGTCAATAATAAATAAAATATTTTTTTGTATTTAACCACACTTGCAACTGCCAACCCTATAATTAAGCAATACCATACTCTCACTCCTTCCAAATACCACATCTTTAATTCATGATGATAGATTGCCGTGTAATAAATTACTGCAAATACCATAAAACTAACTAAATATATTCCTATCTTTCGGTAATTTTTATTAGCGAAAATAATTATCAAGGCTACTATCAACAAAACCATTCCAACTCCATATGGCAACATAAATTGTCCCTCAAAAAAAGGTATTATCGTTTTTATATGCATCCCCAACACTTGTCCAATTGGAGTTTTTTCTCCCAAAATCGGATTACTTCCGTCAAAAATTCCCAAAAACAATTTAGTCATCAAAAATTTATTTTTTACTTCAAAAGCCAACTGGGGTAAAAACCATGGCAGTAAACCAATCAGATAATTTCTAAAATTAATTTTGTTTTTATTCAAAATTATCACCAACACTGAAAAGGCTACACACATACTGCCAAAAGCTGCCTCAAACTGAATTACTAGCCCAGCCGTAATTCCAAAAATTAGTGCATTCAACTTATTTTTATTTTCCAGAAAGTTCCACAAACCCAAAAAATAAAAAACAATAAAATAAACTACCGAATTGGCATTCCAAAAATATCGGGTAACACTAAACAGTTGTGGTGCTGTCAAAAAAAATATTGAAATAAAAAATCCCAAAATTATATTTCTTTTGTAGAAAAATATAAAAATCACTACTGCCGTCAACAAAAAACAAATAATATTTTCATAAACCAAAAATTGAGGATTTCCTCCTCCTATCCAATAAGCCGGCAAGTTCAAAAAATAATAATATGGTCCCAAATTTAACCCAGTAATCGAAGTTGTTGGACCTGACACTTGAAAGTCGTGAAACCCTCCCAATACTCTCAAATCCAACATATCTCTTGCCTGATCATAAGTAAAAGCACTATTAAAACCTTTTGTTTGTAAAAATCGAATCGTTCCCGAAATTATTAAAATTATTATCAACAACACAATTAATATTTTTTCCCTGAGTTTCATCAATTCATTATATAATACTTCCATGGTTGATATTAAAAATATCCCTTCAAAACCTGGGGTCTACATCTACAAAAACAACCAAGGCAAAATCATTTATATTGGCAAAGCCATCAATCTCAAAAAACGAGTTTCTCAATATTTTCAAAAAGATGATGCTCTTGGTTACAAAACTACCAAATTAGTTTCCGAAATTAAGGATATTGATTTTCGTGTCGTTGGGTCAGAAATTGAAGCTTTGGTTTTAGAATCTAGTTTAATTAAACAATATCGTCCCAAATTTAATTCTCAGCTCAAAGACGACAAAAGCTATATTTATATCACTATCACCAAAGATAAATTTCCTCTTATCAAACCAGCTTTCAAATCCACTCTAAACAAAAATGACCTATTTTATGGTCCTTTTCCCGACAGTTCGTCTGTCAAAAGTTTACTCAAAACTATTCGCCATATATTTCCTTACTTTTCCAAAAAACATGGACCCAAAAAATGTCTTTATTGTCATCTTGGATTTTGTCCTGGGCCTACTCCAAATCTAAAAGAATATCGTGCCACCATTTCCAAAATAAAAAATGTTTTAAATGGTAATTTCAAAAAGTTAATTAATCAACTGACTAAAGAAATGAATAATTTTTCCAAATCAGAAAAATTTGAATTAGCCAAAGTCAAGCGAGATCAAATTAACGCTATCAATTATGTTATTTCCGGTTGGAAAGATCTGAGTCGTCTTTATCAAAGTGTCGATCTAAAAGAAGATCAATCCCAAAAAGCCATAACTGAATTAAAATTAATTCTATCGCCATATTTTCCAAATCTAAAAGAAATAAATCGTCTTGAAGCTTACGATATTTCCAATTTAGGAACCAAATATTTTGTTGGCGCCATGACCGTTTTCCAAAGTGAAAAATTAGATACTAATGAATATCGCCAATTCAAAATTTATTCCAAAGTTACTCCTGATGATCAATTTATGATCAAAGAAATTATCTATCGTCGTCTCAAACATCGCGAATGGAATTACCCTAATCTAATTCTTGTTGATGGAGGGAAACCACAAGTTTCTAGTGCGTCTTCCATTACCGACATACCAATTATTGGTCTAGCCAAAAAACAAGAAACTATAGTTATAAAGACAAATACTAATTGGGTAGAAATTAATTTACCCAAAAACTCACCCTCTCTTCAATTACTTCAACAACTTCGCAACGAAGCTCATCGTTTTTCCAACCGTTATCGAAAAAAAATAATGCGAGTAATTTAAATTAAAATCTATTTTCACCCCAAGGAGATATTTTTGCCGGATGAGCATCTTCAATTTTGACAAAAATTCTTCCTTTTCTGTGTAGCCAATCATAATCTTGGAATGGAGTTCTTATAGAAGCAACTTTTTTATTTATCAATTTTGGATTTTTTGTCCAATTGGCCAAATATTGATAATATTTATACTCACCAAAAGTCTGTCCACTCCATGGGGCTACAACAATTCCAGATCTCAGTTGGCTATCCGAATCGGTTAATTCAAATTTGAATTTTGTTCCAGCATCTAGGACAGACAAATCACCAATCAGTTCTTCATAGCCACCTTTATAGTTTCTTAGTCCTTTTTTAATAACTCCAAGGGTCTCTCGGCTTACATATGCGGGTGTTATTTCATTATTAGCTGTTTCAATTTGAGCAGTATCAACTTTAGGAATTTTTTTTACTTCTACCATAGCCTTTTGTCTAATTGATTCATCTCTTCTCAACGGTTCATCGGCAGGAATAGTTTTTAAAAAAGGCTCAGGAGATAAAAATCTACCCTGTTCATGGGTTATTCCATCAATCAAAGTATAAATAGGTACCCTTCTACCTAATTCTTTCATATGTCCTATATTATATACTATTTATAGTAAAAGTTCAAATTCTTTGGGCAAAAATCAACAATCTATTCCAATTTGTACCCAGAGGCCAGCACGTCTGCAAAATTAATACCTCTTTATCACTTTCAGTGTAATTTAAATAGTTTATTTCTTTCGCACTTACCACTTTTTTCATATATACCTTATATGTATACAATCTACCCTTATAATTAATGTAAATAACGTCATCATTATTCAATTCGCCCAAAAGGTAAAACACCGAATTTTTCCTTACCATATCTAAACCTTGTTGGGTCGAATGGGCAAACAAATATATCGTTTTTCCATAACCACTTCCAGGTAAAAAAGATGTGTTCGATTGTGCCACTAAGTCCTGTTCCAATACCTTCAAATAATCTTTTTCATTATACGGTGATACTCCAGCCATTATTTTTTTGGACCATATCCCAATTTTCGGTACCATAATACTAAATTCATCACCTGTTACTTGAGTTGGCTGTTCCACTACCACTTCTTTTTGGTTTTTTAGTTTTCCTTGATATGTCAACCAACTATAGGCTAGTGGTTGGTACAAATAAATAAAGTAAATTATTGCCGTCAAAATTCCTAGAGTTCCTATATAAAAAAGAATCTTATAAAGTAGTTTTGGATTATGGTAAATTACTCCTTTTTTTTTGATTTTGACACTTCTTTTTTTAGGAACCACTTTAAAAGGATTATTCATCAATCAATTAAAGCATTTTATACATAATTTGACAAAAAGAAACCATTGCCTTAACATATAAACTTATCTGCAGCTCCCAAGCAGATTTTAACTAATTCTGGGAGTTTTTTTTGTCAAACAGGTCTAAATTTTGAGTCGTAGACGAAGAAATTTTGCCTATTTGTCAAACTCCGATTTATCGGAGTGTATTAATTTTTATTTTTTAAACAATGAACCACAAGACATTGCTAACCAAAGACGGTTATGACCAGTTGACCGAACAATTAAAGGAACTTAAAGACAAACAGAACCACTTGATTAGCCAAATCGAAGAAGTGGCTCAACCAGACGAGTCTGGTGAGGACGGACTTGCTACTCAGCTCAAAGAAGAGCTCGAAGTTGTCAACGACAAAATTAGTGAAATCGAAGAAGCTTTTGAATCATCTGAAATTATTAGTGATAAAGTTAAAACAAATATTGTTCAAGTTGGCTGCAAAGTAAAATTAAAAATTGCTGCTTCAACCAAAGAATTTCATATTGTCAATCATCTCGAATCTGATCCAAATACCAATAAAATTTCTGACCAATCTCCTTTAGGCAAAGCCCTAATTGGTAAAAAAGTCAGCGATGAAATTGAAGTCGAAGCTCCAGCCGGAAAAATAATCTATCGCATCGTTTCTATCGGCTAATATAGTAAAATATTGTCATGGCCGACACCAAAATAAACGATCTTCAAAAACAAAGGCTAGATAAACTCGCCAAAATAAAGGATCTCAATATCAATCCTTATCCTCAACCAAATTTGAGTGATAAATCAAATATTGTTGATGCTCGCGAATCTCTTGATAAATCGGTTTTGGTTGCTGGTCGACTCATGTCTCTTCGAGGTCATGGCAAAATTCTTTTTGCCGACATTCACGATCAAACCGGGAAAATCCAACTTTTTTTCCAAGAAAAAATTTTGCAAGATAAGATGAGTTTAACCAAACTTCTCGATCTTGGAGATATTATTTCTGTCTGCGGTGATGTTTTTAAAACTCAGGCAGGGGAAATCACTATCAATGTTTTTAAATTTGAAATCCTTGCCAAAAATATGCGACCGTTGCCTGAAAAATGGCATGGTCTTCAAGATATCGAAGAACGTTACCGTCAGCGTTATGTCGATTTGATAGTCAATCCCGAAGTTAGGGAAGTTTTTAAAACCAGAAGTAAAATATTAACTGAAATGCGTCGTTTTCTCGATGATCACGGGTTTTTAGAAGTCGAGACACCTATTCTTCAGCCAGTTTATGGTGGTGCTTCTGCCAAACCTTTTATCACTCATCACAATGTTCTTGATATGGATATGTATCTTCGCATTTCTGATGAGCTATACCTAAAACGCCTTATTGTTGGCGGTTTTGAAAAAGTGTACGAAGTTAGTCGTGATTTCAGAAATGAAGGTGTTTCCCGTTTTCACAATCCTGAATTTACTCAAATTGAGTTTTACTGGGCCTATGTCGATTATGAAGTTCTTATGGACTTTACTCAAGACCTCATCAAACACGTTATCAAATCAGTCAAAGGTGGTTTAAAATTAACTTTTCAAGAAACCGAGTTAGATTTTTCTAAACCTATCAAAAGAGTTACTTTTACTGAAATTATTGAAAAACATACTGGTATAAATATTGACCAAATTGAAACAGAAGAAGATTTCAAAAAAGTTATTAAAGAAAAAAATCTTAAAGTAGATCTGTCTGGAGTCGTTGGACTCGGTGCTTGTTTCGACGCCCTGTACAAAGAACACGTTCGTCCCAAAATTATTGAACCAACATTTGTTTGTGATTATCCCGCCAGCATGATTGCTCTAGCCAAAAGAAAATCAGACAATCCAAAAAAGATTTCTTCATTTCAGCTTTTGGTTTGTGGAACCGAATTACTCAAAGCTTACAACGAGCTCAATGATCCTAAAGATCAATCGGATCGTTGGCAAGAAGAAGTTGCTTTAGCTAAAAAAGGTGCCGAAAATGCCATGCAATTCGATCACGATTATATTCGTGCTCTCGAATATGGCATGCCTCCAACAGCTGGTTGGGGAATGGGCATCGACCGTTTCACTCAATTTTTGACCGATCAATCAACCATCAAAGATGTCATTTTATTCCCTGCTATGAGGAATGAAGAATAAATTATGGATAGAAATATTTTTTTAACCGCTGTTCAAAATTCTTTAGAAAAAAATATTTTTTACCACTCACTTGCTTTGGAAGCCTGCATGGGTGGAATTTACGACTATCTAAAATCTCAAGATCAATTAGATACAAATGAACCAACTCATGAAGAATGGACCTTAGCCGGATTGATTCACGATATTGATTATTATGGAGAATTTAAAGATTTTCATCCACTCAAGACTAAAGAAGTTTTAAAAAAATATAATTTAGAAATTTCTGACGTTGTTCAAAAAATAATTTTGGCTCACGACGGTCGTCAACAAATTGAAAACAAAAATAAAGCCCAATGGTCTATTTTTTGTGCCGATAGTTTAACCGGTTTAATTGTTGCTGTCGCTCTAGTTTATCCCAGCAAAAAATTAGCCGATGTTAAGGTATCTTCTGTGCTCAAAAGATTTTTAAAAGAACCAAAATTTGCCGCTGGGACTCGCCGTGATGAAGTCAAAATGTGCGAATTAGAAAAAGGTTTAAATATTCCCCTCGAAAAATTTATTGAAATCTGTCTTACTTCAATGCAAAAAATTGCCATTGAAATAGGGTTATAATAACACTAGAGTTATTATTTATAGTTTTCTATGAATAAAGTCGAATATCAAAATAGATTTAGCCAATTGATAGATCCTGATCTTATTACCGATTTAGAAATAATGATTCGAAATAGTTCTTTTCCTGAAGTTAATAGATCATTAACTAGACAAGAATATTATAAAACTATCCAACAACCGCGAGATTTTACTAAACCAATAGAAGATACACTTATATGAGAGCCATGCCATTGGTAAAAATAGATGAAAGATTAAGAGAAATGTCGTTTTCAGATCTTTTTAAAAAAAATTTAAAAGATATAGTTCCGCGTGATTCTAAATCAGAAACAAAACCAATTGAAAATCGTTCACAAAATGAAGACTATAAAAAAATCTAAATCTTTTTCTTTAGCTAAAAATTTTTTAAATAAAATCGTTGAAGTCGTTATTGATAAGCCACTTGGTTGTATTTATTCAAAATATAAAACTTATTTTGAAGTAAATTATGGTTTTATCCCTGATACTTTAGCTCCAGACGGTAAAGAACTTGACGCTTATGTTTTAAAAGTTAATAAACCGTTAGACAAATTTACTGGCAAAGTAGTAGCTATTATCCATCGTCTCAATGACGATGATGATAAATTAATCGTCATTTCAGAAAATGAATCAATCACCGACAAAGAAATAGAAAGATTAACTTATTTCCAAGAACAATTTTTCAAACACGAAATAGTTAGAGTATAATTTACCTATGACTCCAGATAAAATAGTTTTTCAGGGTAAAACTAAAACCGGGAAAGATTTAACTATCAGATATTTAAAATTGGACGATGTTCAAATCGTTACTGATTTTATTAATAAGGCTTCTCAAGAAAAAACATATATTACTTTTCAAGGAGAAATTTTATCCTTTGAAGATGAAATTAAATATGTCCAATCAAAAATTGAAGCCATAAACAAAAAAGAATCAGTCGTTTTATTAGCTTTTATCGAAAATAAGCTTGTCGGTAGTTCTGATATAAATTTAGAACCAAAAATAAAATCTCATCAAGGACTTTTTGGCATAATTATTGATCATGATTATCGAGGGGAAGGAATCGGTAAAATTTTAATGAGCACAGTCATAAAAGAAGCTGTTGAAAATATTAATGGATTAAAACTAATAACACTAGAAGTTTTTGGAAATAATTCAATTGCCCAATCTCTTTATAAAAAAATGGGCTTTGTAGAGTTTGGTAATTTACCTCAAGGGTTAAAACATCAAGATAAATTTGTTGATCAAATTTTGATGTATAAAGATGTCTCCCTTTTGTCAAAGGGAGAAGCGGCGTAAGCCGAGAGGGATTTTGTTTTTTGCGTTTAATTTGCGTAGATTTTTATAATCTGTTTTTGCTAGAATACCTTACCAATGATCGATATAAATTTATTACGACAAAACCCTGATACTGTTCGTACTGCTCTGGCCAATCGTCAAAAAGATCCAAGTGTTGTAGATAAAATTTTAAATTTAGACAAATGCAAAAGAAAAGTTTTATTAACCGTCGAAGAAGCAAGAGCTCAACAAAACAATCTCAGTCGTGAAATAAAAGGTAAACCAACTGCAGATCAATTAAAACTTGGAAGTGATATTAAAAAACTTTTAAAAGATGCAGAGGCTTCATTAAAAGAAGCTGATGAACAATTAGCATTAACCTTAGAAGAAATTCCCAACATTCCTTCAGAAGATACACCCATTGGCAAAGACGATACCGACAATGTTGTTTACAAAACAGTTGGTGAAATTCCCAAATTCGATTTTCAACCACTCGATCATGCCGATCTTGGTGAAAAATTAGATATTATTGATATCAAAAAAGCTGCCAAACTTTCTGGTTCTCGTTTTGGTTATTTCAAGGGTCAAGGAGCCATTTTAGAAATGGCCGTCATGCATTATGCCTTCAACAAATTAGCCCAAAAAAACTTTACTGGTATGATTCCACCTGTCATGATCAAAAGTGATACCGAATGGAAATGTGGTTATGCCAGTAATAAAAATTTAATGAATGCTTACTATTCAATTCCTGAAGATGATCTAATTTTTATTTCCAGTTCTGAACATTCTGTCGTTCCATATCACATGGACGAAATCTTAGATGCCAAAAATTTACCCATCAAATATGTTAATTTTTCGCCATGTTTCAGGCGTGAAGCTGGTACTTATGGCAAAGATATGAAAGGCCTTCTTCGTGTTCATTTCTTCAACAAAGTTGAAATGAATGTTTTCACTCTTCCAGATTACAAAATTTCTGATGCTATGTGTTTAGAAATGTTGGCCAACGAAGAAGAATTAATGCAAGAATTAGAATTACCTTATCAAATTGTCAAAGCCTGTACTGGTGATCTTCCTCAACCAAATCGTCGTATGTATGACATTAATACGTGGTTTCCTGGTCAAAATGCCTATCGTGAAACTCAATCATGCAGTAACTGTGGCGATTATCAAGCCCGTCGTCTCAATACCAAAGTCAAAATCGATGGCAAAAACGAATATGTCCATATTCTAAATGCTACTTTAGTTACCGATCGAGCCGTTTTAGCTATTTTAGAAAACCATCAACAAAAAGATGGTAGTGTTCGTATTCCTAAAGTTTTACAAAAATATACCAATTTCGATATTATTAAGCCTATCCAAATTTAGAGGAGCCACCCTAGTTCGATTCTCCCTATTTTTAGGGAGAATCGAATACAGGTTTTTACGATATAATATATCCTATGCTGAAGTTCATAAAAAGTCTCTTCGATGACAATGCCAAGCGGATTAAGTCTTATCAAAAAATTGTTGATCAAATAAATAATTTTGAAGCAGGGATATCCAAATTAAGCGACGAAAAATTATCTAAAAAAACTGAATATTTCAAAAAACAATTAAGCCAAGGAAAGACTTTAGATAATATATTGCCAGAAGCCTATGCTGTTGTCCGTGAAGCCATCAAACGAACAGTTGGGGAAAGAGCTTACGATGTTCAACTTATGTCGGCTATAACTCTCCATCAAGGCGCTATTGCTGAACAGCGCACCGGTGAAGGTAAAACTCATTCAGTTGTTTTTCCAGCCTACTTAAATGCTCTTACAGGTCGTGGAGTCCACATCGTTACTCCAAACGATTATCTTACTCGAGTTGGTGCTGGGTGGTATCCAAAAGCCCTTCATTTATTAGGGATTTCCACTTCTTGTATTGTTCATGAACAATCATTTTTGTTAGATCCTGATTTTACTGATGAATCAGAAAAGATTGACGATCGTCTGGCTCATTTAAAACCAGTTTCCAGAAAAGAAGCCTATTTAGCCGATGTTACTTACGGTACCAACAACGAATTTGGTTTCGATTATCTTCGTGATCATATGGCCCCGGATCAAGATAGTGTTGTCCAACGTCCTCATTATTTTGCTGTTGTTGATGAAGTCGATTTTGTGTTAATTGATGAAGCTCGTACTCCTCTAATTATTTCTTCTCCCAATAATTCTCCAGTTGATAAATATTACAAGTTTGCCCAAATTGCGGCTCAACTTCAGCCAACAGACTATGTCGTCGATGAAAAATCTCGATCAGCCACTTTGTCAGAGTATGGTATTCGTAAAGTCGAACGTATTTTGAATTTCAAAAATCTTTATGAAGAATCTTTTGAAACTATTCACTACATTGAAAATGCCATCAAGGCCCAAGCCCTTTTCCACAAAGACAAAGATTATGTTGTCAAAGATAATGAAATTATTATCGTCGACGAATTTACCGGTCGCCTTATGAATGGTCGTCGTTGGTCAGATGGACTTCATCAAGCTGTCGAAGCCAAAGAAAATGTTACTGTTCAGCAAGAATCTCAAACCTGGGCTACTATTACTTTTCAAAATTATTTCCGCCTTTACGAAAAATTGGCTGGTATGACAGGTACTGCTCTTACTGAAGCCGAAGAATTCAAAAAAATTTATAATCTTGATGTTGTTACTATTCCTACCAACAAATCTACTCAACGTGTTGATGAAAATGATTTGATTTTTAAAACTCAACGTTCCAAATATGCTGCCATTGCCAATTTTGTCGAAGAAAAATACAAAACTGGTCAACCAGTTTTAATCGGTACTACTTCCATCGAAAAAAACCAAATTATTTCCTCTCTTCTTCACAAAAAAGGTTTGCCTCATCAAATTTTAAATGCCAAAAATCATCGTTCAGAAGCTGAAATTATTTCTAAGGCTGGTAAAAAAGGCGGAATTACTGTGGCTACCAATATGGCTGGTCGAGGAGTCGATATTATTTTAGGAGGTCCAAAGGATAATGCCGACAAAAAGAAATGGCAAAAGGAACACGATGAAGTTATTAAACTTGGTGGTCTTTGTGTTATTGGTACCGAACGTCATGAATCTCGTCGTATCGACAATCAACTTCGAGGTCGTGCCGGTCGTCAAGGTGATCCGGGCTTTTCTCAATTTTATGTCGCTCTTGACGACGATATCATGCGAATTTTTGGTGGTGAAAAAATCAGTGCTCTTATGGGTCGGTTCAATATGCCCGAAGATACACCATTAACTCATCCATTAGTTTCCAAAGTTATCGAACAAATCCAAGTCAAAGTTGAAGGATTCAATTTTGATGCCCGCAAAAATTTAGTCGAATACGATGATGTTATTAACAAACAACGAAAAATTGTTTATCAACTCCGCGATACCACTTTATTAAATCAAAAGAATAATCCTCAAGCCAATAAAGATACCGTTTTCAAATATCTCGAAGGGCAAATAAACAATTTGATGAACATCAATACATCATATGATTCCGGAAAAATTGATAGTGAAAAAGTTATTTTAGAATTTTTAGAAATTCTTCCACTCAATTCCTCCGACCGTAATAGTCTTAAAAAAGAGATTGAAAAATCAAATCAACCCACCAAAATTTTAATGAAACTTTTAGAAGATCAATGGCAGCAAAGAGTTGGTCTTTTTGGTGCAGATATTTCCAATAGTATTTTATCTTTTTCAATTATTTCCACCCTCGACCCTCTTTGGGTGGAACATCTTACCGCTCTCGACGATCTTCGTGATGGTGTTCGTCTTCGTGGTTATGCCCAAAAAGATCCTCTTATTGAATATCGCAAAGAAGGATATGAAATGTTCCAAAAATTAATGTCTCAATTCGAATACAATTTATCCAGAAAAATATTTCGATTAGAACCAGTTTCACCATCAACAGCAGCTCCCCAAAACGTCAATGAAGGTAGGGGAGATTCTATGTCTGATCTTCCAAAAGAAATTAATAACAGTGAGCCTGATAAACTACCGCCTCGTCAAACTACCATTCAAAATAATCAAGTTGTTGGACGTAATGATCTATGTCCTTGCGGTTCTGGGAAAAAATATAAAAAATGTTGCTATCCTAAATTTGGTTAATAATTAAAAAAATTATGTTCAATATCAAACGTGGTGTTACTAAAAGCGATCCAGCTTATATTTATGAAACCGAATCTCCTTTAGCTTTGCAGTTATCGCATGTTACCGAAATTGGTGCTATTGCTGCTGCTCATACTGCTGGTTTTGGTGATAAAGAAAAAGCTGACTATGAAACAGTCAAAGCCATGCGCGATCTTTTCAATCGAATTAATTTCCGAGGCAGAGTAGTCATTGGTGAAGGTGAAAGAGACGAAGCCCCAATGCTTTATATTGGTGAAAAATTAGGAACCGGCAAAGGACCAAAAATTGATATTGCTATTGATCCATTAGAAAACACCAATGCTGCGGCATATTTTGGACCCAGATCTGTGTCAGTTTTAGCTGCTTCCGAACGTGGTGGACTTTTCAATGCTCCTGACATGTATTTAGAAAAATTAATTGTTGGGGCTCATGCTGCCGGCAAAGTTTCTCTCGATGCTCCAGTCGAAAAAAATCTTGAAGCTATTGCCGAATCTTTAAATCGAAATGTTTCTGATTTAGTTATTGTTGTTCTTGATCGCGATCGCAACCAAGAACTTATTTCTAAAATTAGAAAAGCCGGTGCTCGGGTCAAATTGATTCCTGATGGTGATCTGATTCCAGGTGTTGCAGTTTGTATGGGTGGTTCAGGTATTCATGCAGTTATGGGTATTGGCGCTGCCCCAGAAGGAGTAATTTCTGCTGCTGGTATTCGTTGTCTTCGAGGAAGTATGCAAGCTAGATTTTGGATCCGAGACGAAGCCGAAAAAAATAGATTAATTAAAATGGGTGGTATTCCCAAAAAAATTTATACTCAAGATGAATTAGCCAGCGGTAAGACAGTTATCTTTTGTGCCACCGCTGTAACCGACGGTGATTTGCTTCATGGAGTTCGTTTCTTTGGTGGCGGTGCCCGTACCAGTAGTTTAGTTATGAGCACTCAATCAGGTAAAATTCGTTTTATTGACACGACCCACATCTATAACCGTAACAAATTAGAATTCCGTTTAGGAAATTAATCAAATCCAATCTCTTTTGCGAAATATTTTAATTAGTATTGCGCATATTAAAACAATTATTACCAAAACAAAAATAAAAGCATAAATTGATTCAGCAAAAGGGACATTCACATTCATTCCCCATAATCCAGCGACCATCGTTGGTACGTTTAAAATAATTGTTAAAGAAGTTAACAATTTTATTACTCTGTTCAAGTTGTTAGACAAAATTGTCGAATAAGAATCTCTGATATTTTTTACACTTTGCAAACTGTTTTTTGATAATTCTATCAATTGGCCATTAGCCAATATCAAATCATCCAATAATTCTTCATCTTCCTCATTGAATTTTATTGATCTATCGGTCTTTACTCTGTTCAAAACCGAGTTATTTTGAATCAAGCGGCTCAAATAATCATTAGTTATTTGTTCGTAGTTAACAAACTTAACAATATCTTTATTTTCAATTTTTTCAATGTCGGCACTAGCTTGACTAATAATTCTACTAATTGTAACCAACGATGAATCATACGAATTATTAATTTCCCCAAAAATTTGCAAAAACAAACGTACCTTATTTTCGGTCGAAAAATGTATTTTATTATTCAAAAACTTTTCAAAAATATTGGATGGTTTATTAATTACCGTAACCACAAAATTTCGGCCAATAACTACCAAAAGTGGTATTGTAGACAACACTCCATCTTCAACAATAGGAGCTCTAACAAAAAAATATATTATTCCTCCATCTTTTTCTAATCTTGGTACCTCAAATGGATCTAAAGCATCTCTCAATAATCCTTCATCTAATTTAAGTTTTTTTACCAACCTACTAATTTCCAAATCACTCGGACTTTCTACATAAATCCATGTTTTAGACAAAAAACCATCAACCTTTTTAACTTCAATATCCTTTTTCGATTTGTAATAGTTATAAATCATTTTTAGCCTTTGTTTTCACTTCCAAAAACTTTAATTTTTCTTTTTACCAATTCTTTAACCGCATCTCTGGCTGGACCCAAATATTTTCGTGGGTCAAATTCACTCGGATTTTCAGCAAAAACTTTTCTAACAGCACCGGTAAAAGCCAGTCTTAAATCAGTATCCACATTAATTTTGGCCACTCCCAATTGGGTTGCCTTTTGTAACATTTTCTCTGGAACCCCCATAGCGTTTTCAATTTTCCCTCCAAATTGATTACATATTTTTACCAAATCTTCCAAAACACTCGATGCTCCGTGTAAAACGAGTGGATAGTCATGTCCTAAATTTTCTTTTATTTTTTTAAGTCTTTCAAAATCTAATTTTGGTTCACATTTAAATTTATAAGCTCCATGGCTGGTTCCAATAGCCACTGCCAACGAATCACATCCAGTTCTATCAACAAACTCTTTTGCCTTTTCTGGATCAGTATAAATTGCATTGGCCTCTTCAACAGATACATTATCTTCAATTCCAGCTAATTTCCCCAGTTCCGCCTCAACTGTTACTCCCTTACTATGAGCGTATTCAACTACTTTTTTAGTAATTTCAATATTTTTTTCAAAATCATATTTCGATCCATCAATCATCACCGAATCAAATCCATCATCAATACATGATTTACAAATTTCAAAATCTTCACCATGGTCTAAATGTAAAACTATTGGAATAGTTGATGTTTTCCTCGCAGCCTCCACCAATTTCATCAAATAAGTTTTATTAGCATATTTTCTTGCTCCAGCCGATACTTGTAATATTAAAGGGGATTTCAATTCTTCGCCAGCTTCCACAATAGCCTGAATCAATTCCATATTGTTGATATTAAATGCTCCTATAGCATATTTACCTAATAAAGCTTTTTTGAATAATTCTTTAGTTGTTGCCATATAAACATTATTTTACAACAAGCTGATAAAATAAACTTATGTTTAACTTTAAATCAACCGCCAAAAAAGTTTGGAGAGAAATAGATCATTCTAATAATATTTTGCTTCACATTCATCCTGGTCCAGATGCTGACTCTGTTGGTGCTTCCCTTGCTTTTTATCATGTCCTCAAAAAAATGGGTAAAAATGTTGTCTGTTTTTGCGGGGATAACGAATTACCCAAAAATCTTTCTACCATTCCTGGTGCCCAAAATGTTATTTCTAAAAATTTTTTTCAAATTGATTTAACCAAGTTTGATCTTTTTATTATTCACGATTCTTCATCAACTAACCAAATCTCTCGCAATGGTAAAGTAGTTTTTCCTAAAAATCTCAAAACTATCGCTATTGATCATCATTTTAGTAATGAAAAATTTGCCAACATTAATCTAATTGCTCCAAAATATTCTTCCACTTGTCAAATTTTGTATGATTTGTTTCAACTCAAAAAAGTTAAATTAAATTCCAATATTGCTGCTTGTTTATTTATTGGCATGTATACCGATACTGGTGGTTTTAAATATTTTAATCCAACCTACAAAACTTTTGATATTGCTTCAAAATTAGCTAAAATTTATCCCAAATTTGATCAATTAATCTTTGACGTCGAAAATAATGATCATCCCGATCGGCTCAAATTTACTGCCCTTTTACTCAATTCTATTGAACTTTATCTCTCCAATCATGTTGCTATTGCTTCCATTTCTTACGAAGAAATTCAAAAAAACAATTTAGATCAAACAGGAATTACTAATTATTCTGAAGTGGCTAATATGATCAAGTCTGTCATTGGTTGGGACATTGCTTTAACTTTGGTCGAATTTCAACCAAATATAGTCAAAGTTAGTTTGCGCACTCGTGATTCAAAAATTTATGATTTGGCCAAAATCGCCACTGCTACCAAAAGCGGTGGGGGACACAAGGCTGCTGCTGGTGCTACTATTTCCAAATCTCTTCCCGAAACCAAAGAATTTTTGCTTGGGATCATCAAAAAACTTTATCCCAAAATTGATAAATAAAAATTATGCAAGAAAATCGACCAAAAGTTGGTTTGGGAGTTTATATTGTTAAAAACAAGAAGATTCTATTAGGTAAAAGAATAGGTTCACATGGTGCCAATTCTTGGTGTCCACCAGGAGGTCATCTTGAGTTTGGTGAATCATTTGAACAATGTGTTAAGAGAGAAACTCTTGAAGAAACCGGAATTAAAATAAAAAATATTCGATTTTTAGGAATAACTAACGATTTTTTTAATAAGGAAAAATGCCATTATATTACTATTGCTATGATTGCTGATTATGGTTCTGGGTTAGTAAAAATAATGGAACCAAATAAATGCCTAGAGTGGAAATGGTTTTCTTGGAATAAATTTCCAAAAAATTTATTTCTACCAACTAAAAATTTACTTAAACAAAATATCAATTTGATAAAATAAAACGATGGACGATTGTATTTTTTGCAAAATAGTCAAAGGAGAAATTCCCTGCTACAAAATTTACGAAGATGAAAAATATCTAGCTTTCTTAGATATAAATCCGGTTTCTCAAGGACATACACTTTTAATTCCCAAAACTCATTTTCGTTGGGTTTATGATGTTCCCGAATTCGGTGAATATTGGCAAACTGCTCAAAAAATCGCTTTATCCATAAAAAATTCTGAAATCAAACCCGATTTTATTAGTTTTTTAACTGTCGGGATTGAAGCTCCTCACGCCCATATTCATATTATCCCCAGGAAAAAAGGTGATTCTATCGGGCCAATGTTGGAATCAATTTCTCATTTACAACTCACCCCAAAAAACTTTTTAGAAATTAAAGATACAATTACTAGTTCTATCAAATAGTTATGGATCACAATCGAGAATTAATTGAACAAATCAAAAAACTTAATAAAAAATTAGATATCTTTTCTCATCCCTGGAAAAATATTTGGTACAATTTTTCCTCTGGTGTGTTTAGATCCTTAGGTTATTTATTCGGAACGGTTATTGTTGCCTCAATTATTGTCTATATTCTCTCTCAATCTCAAATTGGCAAAAGTATTAGTAATTGGATTCAATCAAATCAATTCACTAATTACCAGATCTCTGCGCCCGGACTCGATCAACCTTAGTCAATAATTTTTTTCTTAATCTGATTTTTTTTGGAGTTACGTCGATCAATTCGTCATTGTTGATAAAATCCAAACATTCTTCCAAAGAATATCTCACTGGTGGAGCCAAAATAATATTATCGTCATTTCCTGCAGAGCGAGTATTAGTCAAATGCTTTCCTTTACAAATATTTATTTCCAAATCTCCAATCAAAGGTCTCAAACCCACTATTTGGCCTTCATAAACAGGTTCTGTTGGTTCTACAAATGTTATTCCTCTTTTTTGAGCCAAATCAAGCCCATACGACAAAGCTTTCCCTGATTCTATAGCAATCAAAACTCCATTTCTCTCTTTTTTATTTTCATCTTTTTTAGGTTCATAACCCAAAAACAAAAAGCTCAAACTTACCATACCCCTAGTTTCTGTCATCAAATTACTTCTAAGTCCCAAGGCATTTCTTTCGCTGATTTTATAAATCATTTTAATTCCGATTTTATCGTCAGTTTGCATATCCAACATTTCTGCTTTTCGCTTGCCCAATTCTGAAGTTATTGTTCCCACAAATTCTTCCGGAGTCAAAATAGTCAATTCATTTATTGGTTCTGAAACTACTCCATCAATTGTTTTTAAAATTACCTCTGGTTTACCAACTTCCATAGCATAACCCTCACGTCGTAATTTTTCGATTAAAATTGCCAAGTGAAGTTCTCCTCGTCCCGAAACCAACATTCTTATACTATCTGTTGGATCATCTTCTAATTTCAATCCCAAATTAGTTTCTACTTCTTGATGCAACCTTTCTTTAAGTTCACGACTGGTCAAAAATCTTGATTCTTCTTTTGCAAAAATACCTGTATTTGGGCCAAAACTAGCTTTTAATGTGGGAGGGGTAATTTCAATAGTTGGCAAAGCCACTTGGCAAGCAATATCGGTTAATGTCTGACCGATCTCAATCTCTGGAATTCCTGCCAAATATACTATTTCTCCTGACCCAGCTTCATCCACTTCAATCTTTTTAATTCCTTCGTTCACATACATTCTCTCAATTTTAAAATTTCCTTTTACTTTTTGATCCGAATTAACCAAAGACACAAACATCCCTTTTTTAATTTTTCCTTTTGTAATTCGTCCCACTGCCAATTTACCCAAATATTCATTTTTCTCAAAAGAAGAAACCAACATTTGAAAAGGTTGATCAATATTTTTAACCGCATTTGGAATAGTTTCTAAAATTTGTTCAAAAAGGGGACTAATATCAGCTTCTTGATCCATATTTTCTGGCATTTGTTTAAATGCTTTACCATCTTTACCAATACAATAAATTATTGGAAAATCTAACAATTCTGGATCCTCAGCCAATGACAAAAATAAATTTTCTGCATCTGCTACCACTTTTTTAACTTGTTGATCTTTTCTATCAATTTTATTTATTACCAAAATAACTTTCAACTTATATTCCAAAGCTTTTTTCAACACAAACTTAGTCTGGGAAAGAGGCCCTTCGGCCGCATCTACTATTAATAATGCTCCATCAGCCATATTCAAAACTCTTTCCACCTCACCACCAAAATCAGCATGTCCCGGAGTATCAATAATATTTATTTTAGTTTCTTTATAAAAAACTGACGTATTTTTCGATAGAATTGTAATTCCTTTTTCTCTTTCCAAATCATTACTGTCCATAATTCGATCCATTTTCATTTCATCTTGGTTCTCGCGAAAGGTATGAGTTTGTTTCAACAAAGCATCCACCAAAGTAGTCTTGCCATGATCAACATGGGCAATAACGGCGACATTTCTAATATCAGTCAAATTAGGCATTCGTCTATTCTACTACAAGATCTAAATTAATCAATCTTTAGGCTTTATTTAAAATTATACTATAATAAACTATGTTAAAAAAAATTATCCTATTTTTACTCCTAATTTCAGGAATAATTTTTGTTTATTTCAAATTTTTTTCCGTCAAGATTTCTCCAAAAATCGAAAATAAAATCACTCAAACTGTTAATAAAGTCGAAGAAATCAAAGAAACCATTGCTCCTAAACCCACCAAAATTTTACCCAATGGCCTTCCTGACAAATATCTCATCAAAACTACTTTTGTCCAACAGGCCCCCGAGAAAAATTGGGATCAGCCTTGGCAAGACGCTTGTGAAGAAGCTGCTATTTTAGTTGTTGATTATTTTTACAAAAATATAAGTTCAATCACCCCCGAACAAAATCGTGATGCCATTCTAAAAATGATTGAATTTGAAGATCAACAATCCTTTACCAAAGATATGACAGTCGAACAAATGGCCGTAGTTTCAGAAAAATATTTAGGTTACTCTACCAAAATTATTGACAATCCTACTATTGAAGACATCAAAAAATATTTAGTTCAAAATATTCCTGTAGTTATTCCTGCCAATGGTAAGATTCTTTATCAGGAAAACAAGCATTTCAAATCTGGTGGTCCCTACTATCATAATTTAACTATCCTCGGATACGACGATACCAAAAATCAATTTATAGTCCACGATGTCGGTACTCAGTTTGGGGCTTATTTTAAATATTCCTACAATCTTCTTATGGAGAGTATTCACGATTTTCCCAAAAGCGGCCACAAAGAAGATATTAATTCTGGTGATAAAAGGGTAATAGTTTTGTTAAAATAAAGGATGAAAAAAATAATTAAGTTATCTTTGTTAATCATTTTTTCTTCATTTGTTCTCTCTGGTTGTACATCTAAACCAGACAATCAAAATATTAATTTAAGTGAAAATATTTCACCCACACCCACAATTATGATTTCTCCAACTTCCGATCAAAAACCCTCAAAAGACACTTTAGTCGCTGTCAAAACCAAAGATGGCGAAATAGTTCTAAAACTTTATGCCGACCAAGCTCCCAATACCGTCGCCAATTTTATTAAAAAAGCTGGCTCTGGATTTTACAAAGGATTAACTTTTCACCGTGTTATTCCTGGTTTTATGGCTCAAGGCGGTGATCCAACTGGTACTGGTATGGGTGGTGGCAATCAAAAATCTGAATTAAATAATATCCCATTTGTTCGCGGCACTATCGGTTTAGCTCGTGCCAACAATTCCGAGATTAGCAACGACAGTCAATTCTTTATTTGTTTTACTACCGAGGGTTGTCAGCACCTTACCGGTGATTATGTTAATTTTGGCGAAGTGGTCTCTGGTCTTGATGTTTTGGACAAAATCAAACAAGGCGACAAAATTATTGATATTGCCATAACCACCAAATGATCAAAAAAATTATTTTTATATTAATCGGAATTACCCTTGTTTTTGGATTATATAAGTTATTGTCTACTCCTCCAAAAAATAATCCTCCTTCAAATGTTCAAACAATCAACGAACAACCAGACCTAATTTTCTATTGGGGTGATGGCTGTCCTCATTGCGAAATCGTTGAAAAATGGATGAAAGAAAATAATATTGATCAAAAATTAAAAATTACTCAAAAAGAAGTTTATAAAAATGCTGAAAATCGAAAAGAATTGATTGATTCAGTTAATAAATATTGTCCTGAATTAAATCAAAATGGAGTTGGTGTTCCAGTTGGTTTCGATCCAGTCAACAACAAATGTATTCAAGGAGATGCTCCTATTATTGATTTTCTCTCTCAAAAGATCAAGTAATTTATGTTATGCCCAAAAAACTCAAACATCAAAAAATTACTTTCGGCAGCATCATTAGATTAATTATTTTTAGTCTCATCGTTTATTTTTCCATCTCTTGGTTAAGTTCCAAAAAACAATTAGATTCAAGTTTTACCGACCCCACTGTTGTCTTAGGTGAACAGACTCAAAGTACTTTCTTTACCGACCTTTATCAAAAAATTCCCGAATCTAGTCGTATTAAGTTTGATAGTGTGATTAACAACTCTTCTAAATTTATTCAAGATAAATTAAACGGCTTTCCAGATCGTCAGATTAAAGAACTCAAAAAGGGTATAATCAAAAATATTTCCGATGATATCATCAAAAGCATTGATAAAAATTAATTATGAATAATCTAAGTGAACTTAAATCAAAATTCGATACCTTAAAAGTAAAATTAAATTACACTACCAAAGTAACTGATCTTGAAAAACTTGAAAAACAATCACAAAACCCAAATCTTTGGGATGATCCAAAATCAGCTCAAGAAATTCTTCAATCTCTTTCCGATCTCCAAAAAAATGTTCAAAATATAAACGAAATTGAGTCAGAATTTAAATCACTGGAAGAATTTCAAAATTTTATTTCTGAAAATCCAGACCCATCAATTGAAGATGAATTAAATAATCATCTAGCTAAATTAGAAGAAAAAATAAATAATTTAGAATTACAAACTTATTTATCAGGTAAGTATGATTCAAAATATGCCATTCTTTCGGTACATTCTGGTCAAGGTGGTACCGAAGCTATGGATTGGGCTTCTATGTTGCAGCGAATGTATATGAGATTTTTTGAACGAAAAGGTTGGAAATATGAACTCTTAGATCTAACTCCAGGAGAAGAAGCTGGCATTAAATCAGTTTATTTTAAAGTAAACCAAAATTTTGCTTTTGGTTATCTCAAAAAAGAATCTGGAGTCCATCGTTTAGTTCGGCTTTCACCATTTAATGCCGATCAACTCCGTCAAACTTCTTTTGCCAAGGTTGAAGTTGTTCCTGTTATTGATAATTCTGATTTCAAAGTAAATTCCGAAGATATCGAATTTTCAGCTTATCGTGCTGGTGGTCATGGAGGCCAGAATGTCAACAAAGTTTCTACTGCCGTCAGATTGGTTCATAAACCGACCGGAATCAGTGTTTCCTGTCAAAGTCAGCGTGGACAAGAACAAAATCGTGAACTAGCTCTCCAAATGCTCACCGCCAAACTTTGGGCCATAGAAGAAGAAAAACAAAATCAAGAAAAACAGGATATCAAAGGAGAAAATGTTGTTGCTGGGTGGGGGAGACAAATTAGGTCTTATGTATTACATCCTTACAAAATGGTCAAAGATTTACGAACACGTTACGAAACATCCGATACTACCGGAGTTTTAGATGGGGATCTTGACGCTTTCATAGAAGCCGAATTAAAATTATAAATATGAATAAATTTTTTCGTATTGTTTTTTATGTCGTCTTAGGTTTGATTATTATTTCCATATCTGCTAGTTTTATTACTCTAAGTGTAATTTCCAAAAAACTCGGCCAGCCAAGTAATTATCTTTCCAAAACTTTAAATTCTGCTTCCAAAACTAACCCTTATTTAGGTAAAAATAAAATTAATTTTGTAATCCTTGGGTTAGACAAACGCGATGATTCTCTCGAAAAAACTGAAACTACCGACACTGTTATATTGGCTTCTTTAAATCTTAAAACATACAAAGTTAATATTATTTCTATCCCTCGTGATCTTTGGTTTTATGATATTAACCAAAAGGTAAACGAAATTTACCCTCTATCTCTCAAAGAATCAAACAAATTTACCTATATCAAGGAAAAATTCCAAAAATTAACCAATCAAAATATCGATCATGTAGTTATCCTTACCACTGACAACCTTATCAAATTTGTCCAGCTCATCGGTGGTGTTGATCTCACTTTAGATCAGGGATTTATCGATACCAAATATCCCAATCCTGAATATATAAAAAATCCATCTAAAAATATCCCTGTTTACAAAACCATTGAATTCAAAGCTGGACCAGTTCATTTAGACGAATCCAACATTACCGAATTCGTTCGTTCTCGAAAAGGTGGCGAAACAGTTGCTCAAGGTGGTACCGATTTAGCTCGCATTCATCGTCAACAATTATTATTAGATGCCCTCCTTGCCAAAATAAAATCAGGAAAATTAGCTAGCGATAGTTCTAGTCTTATCGATTTATATAAATTTTGGAACCAAGATATTGAAAAAGATATCAATGATGTTCAAGCCATCCAAATATTATCTACTATCAGCGAAAATATAACTAAGATTGAACTTCAAAAATCTGAAATTACTGTGGGAACCAACGCCAAAAATGGTTTAATCTACCATCCCACTAGTTTTATCAACAAACAATGGGTTTATATTCCATCCGACAAAGAGTACAAATCTCTTCAAGAATTTATTGATAAGTCGATCAATTGATTTATCAACTAGCTGTAATTTTGTTATACTGAATTATTAAATTTTAATTCAGATATGGATATACCAAATTTATCAACCAATACTCCAAAAACCAGTTCGGTTGTTCAACCTAACAATAAAAATTCCAAGCTAATTTATATTATTATCATTGTTTTAGCCATTGCTTCTGGATTTTGGATTTCTCGATTTTTCCCTAGCAAAACTGCTGTTTCTCTCTCAGATATAGAGACAACCACCGAAGATGGAGCCAAGATAGTCAGTGGTGAATCTCTAAAAGTCGGTGTACTTTATGGCAACCTAAATCAAACTTTCAAAGATAGTGCCAAAGGTACCATCAAAGCTGGCGGTGTCAATGGTGAAGGAACTCATACTCTCGAGCGTGAAGGCGGAGTTACTCAAAATGCCGCCCTTACTTCCTCTGTTGTCGATCTTGATTTGTTTGTCGGTAAAAAAGTTGAAGTCAAAGGTGAAACCAACAAATCCAATAAAGCTGCCTGGTTAATGGATGTCGGCAGTATCAAAATTCTAGAATAAAATGGAAATTATTTTTGATAAAGTTGATAAAAATTTTGGCGTCATTAATGCACTCAAAGATATTAGTTTTGAAATAGATCAAGGTGAATTTGTTTTTATTGTTGGACATTCTGGAGCCGGCAAATCAACTATCTTAAAATTGATTCTAAATCAGCTCAAAGCCAGTAATGGCAAAATAATTATCGATGGTATTGATCTTTCTTCTGGTACCAAAGATGAAATTGACCAAATCCGCCGAAAAATAGGTGTAATATTCCAAGACTACCAACTTATTATGGACAAATCCGTCGAAGAAAATATTGCTCTAATTTTAGATATCGTTTCCTATCCCAAAGATAAAATCCAATCAAAAATTGATGAAGTTATCAAACAAGTCAATCTTAACAATCGTCGCTTTCTTTTTCCCTCACAATTATCCGGGGGCGAACTTCAGCGTGCTGCTCTAGCTCGAGCCTTGGCTATCGAACCAAAAATAATTTTAGCTGACGAACCAACTGGTAATCTTGACCCTGAAAATTCTTGGAATTTAGTTAAGCTTCTCAAAGATATTAATGAAAAAAACAATACTACTATTATTATGACCACTCACAATTACGAAATTGTTGAATCTCTCAACAAACGAAAAATAGAAATAAAAGATGGTCAAATTGTAAATTCTGAATCAAAAGATTCTTCAAAAAAACATATCCATTCAAAAAAACATGAGCGCAATTAAAACTACTTGGCATCATCTTCGCCGTTCTCCTTTTCAAAGTTTGATCGCTTTGTTAGTTATGATTTTCAGTTTTTTTGTTGTCTCTATTTTTATAATTATTAATTCTGGTTTGTCCCAAGTATTGGTATATTTTGAAACTAAACCAGAAATAACCCTTTTTCTCAAAGATGGGATAAATCAAACTGGTATAGATAGCCTCCAAAAAGAATTGGCTTCCTACGAAAATATTAAACAGATCAAATTCATATCCAAAGATAAGGCTCTCGAAATTTACAAAGAAGAAAACAAAAATAATCCCATGCTTACCGAAATGGTTACTGCCAGTATTTTACCTGCTTCTTTTGAAGTTACCGTTTCCGATCCCAAAACTCTTGAAAAAATTTATCAAAACTATGCCACTCGTACCGATGTTATCGACGAAATTATTTATCAAAAAGATATTATCAATTCACTTCTTGATTGGACCAATGCCATCCGCAAAACTGGTATTGTTTTTATCGTTATTGTCGGACTAATTGGATTTTTTACCATTTCCACTATTATTGGTATGAAAATTACCAATCGTAAGGAAGAAATCAAAATTAGTCGTTTACTTGGTGCTTCCAGTTTTTATGTTAAAAAACCGTTTTTACTTGAAGGTGCCTTCTATGGAGTTTGTGGTGGTTTTATCGGTTCACTTCTCAGTTTTATTGTTGCCTTTATTTTCCGTTCGTCTATCAATTCTTTCTTTCAACCAGTTGTTTTTATTGATGCTAATTTAGGTTTCTATGGTCTAGTTTTACTCTCCGAAATATTTTTTGGTAGTTTTATTGGGCTTCTAGCTAGCTGGATTGGTGTCAAAAGATATATAAAATTTTAACGTCCGATGGTAAAAAAAATTGTCTTTTTATTTTTTTTTATAACTAGTGTTTTTTTTCTTAAACCTCAATTTATATATGGTCAAAGTGCTGAAGAATTAAATAACAAAATTGCCGAATATACACAAAAATTAAACGAATTAAACAAAGCAAAAGATACTTTGTCTAATCAAATTAAATTATTAGATTCTCAATATCAATTAACACTTTTAAAAATTACCCAAACAGAAAGTTCTATTAAAACTTTAGAAAAAGAAATTGCCAATCTTGACGTAGAAATAGGCAAATTAGAAGTTCAAATAAACCAGCTTTCTGTAGCTTACATTCATCAAACTGTTCAAAATTATAAACTTCAAAAACGAATTCCTGCTTTTGCTTTTTTGTTTTCCTCAAATCTTAATACTTTTTTAGAACAGCAGCGCTATATGACCTCTGTTCAAAAAAATAGCCAGACCAACCTTCTTGATATGGAAACAGTTAGAGCCAATTATGATATCCAAAAAACTGCCAAAGAAAAAAAACAAATTGATCTAGAAGCCCTCCAAAAAACTTTAGCTTCACAAAAGATAAGTCTAAATAATCAAAAAATATCCAAAAACAAATTATTAGAAGCAACCAAAAATGATGAAAATAAATATCAACAGATGTTAAACGACGCTCTCTCTCAGTTAAGTGCATTCGGAACTTTTACATCTGGTGGTAGTCTTCTATCAAATCAAACTCATTGCGATTCTTGGGGTTGTTATTACAATCAAAGGGATTCTGAATGGGGTAATATTGTTTTTGGTTATAGTGATGGTAAAAACGGAAGAGTTTACTACGATATGAAAGGATATGGTTGTTTAATCACTTCAACGACTATGATACTTAATCATTATGGTAAATCTCTAAAACCATCTGATTTAGCCAAAGATTCTAGTTTATTTGATGGTCATACAGGTAATATGTCCCGAGGTAATTTATCAACAAACGGAGTCAATTTTAATAGGTCAGTTATTGGTTATAGTCTTTCCTCTGCAGATTCTGAATTAAATGCCGGTCGTCCAGTTATAGCAGGTGTAAATGGTAGTTCTTCATTTCCAGCTCATTTTATTGTCATTAAAGCCAAAAAAGATGGAAAATATATTGTAAACGATCCTTATATAGAAAATGGTCATGATATTAATTTACCAAGCCAATATACCGTAAAAAGAATTGATTCAATTAAGCTCAACTAAAAATCCCCCACTTTCCAGTAGGGGATTTTTCAAATAGTTTTTAAGTTTAATAGCCTCGAGCTAATTTTCTCAAAGCAAATCCAGCCAAACCTAAACTAATTACGATTCCAGTTTTGATTAACAATTCGCTGGTACCAGTATTAGGGATAGAAATTCCACCAATAAAGTAGCTAGCACTATCTTTATCACCAAGTTCATCAACTCTGACTGAAGCGTCATTAGTTTCTTTGGTTAAAGTTTTAATTTCTTTAGCATTGTCGATTTTAGCCCTAATCAAAAACTCTTGAGAATGACCACCATTGAGTTCATCAATAGTCCATTCAATTTTATTATTAGTTTTATCATAGGTTCCTGGGAAGAAAATCAAACTCAAAAATGGAGGTAAATTATCAGTTACTTTGATATTTTTTAAGACTCCATTTCCGGTATTTTCTACTCTAACCTTAAATTCAATTACGTCTCCTTGATAAAAAACTCTAACTGAACTAGCGATATTATCTACAAAGTTTTTATCATTGATAGATCTCAATTGTTTATCAATAGAAATTTCTTTTCGGTTATCATTTGAGTAAGATTCAGCTCTTACTAATGATGGTTTTCCAAATAAAAACAACCCCGCCAAAGCGAAAATTGCCATATATTTAGGCACAATATTGTGTTCCACCTGCTTCATATTATTTGTATTAATAAATAATTATAGGACATTATATGACCAAAACACCTATTTGTCAAGTAAATCGACATATGTTTTCCAAATCTCTCAATATTGCTATACTCGATATATATGAAACCATATTTAATCGACGAATTGTCTGTTTTTTATCCCTGTTACAACGAAGAAAAGAATATCAAAAACACCGTTTCTAAAACCGTCCCAGTTCTTCAAAAAATTGCCCAAAAATGGGAAATAATCCTTATAAATGATGGTTCAAAAGACAACACTGGCAAGGTTTTAGAGGAGATCAAAAAAGCTTATCCCAAACAAATAAAGATTATTACTCACAGTCCCAATCGTGGTTATGGTGCTGCTCTCAAGAGTGGCTTCTACAATGCTCAATACAAGTGGATTGTCTTTACCGATTCTGACGGTCAATTCGATTTTTCTGAAGTTACCAAGTTTATCAAAAAGCAGCAGGAAACCGGTTCAGATTTAGTTATTGGTTACTATTTGGCCCGTCAAGTTTCCAAAATGGCCATTTTAACTTCCAAAATTTGGGAATTAATCGTTTTTGTTCTATTTGGTCTTCATGTTACCGACATTGACTGTGCTTTCAAATTGGTTTCCAAAAAAGTTATTGATACCATTCCCAAGCTTGAAGCCGAAAGAGGAGCTTTCATCAGTAGCGAATTTCTCATCAAAGCCAAAAAAGCTGGTTTCAAAATCAGTGAAATTGGAGTTCATCATTTTGCCAGATTGGAAGGTCAGGCTACTGGCAGACAGCTAAAAGTTATTATCAAAAGTTTTTCTGATCTTTTCAAATTGTGGTTTAAAATTAATTTTCATCGTGCTTAAAAAATTCTTTATCAAAAATTGGGTTTTAATAGCCATTATTATAGTAGGTGCTTTCTTTAGGTTGTACCAAATTGATGGTTATATGGAATTTTTAGGTGATCAAGGTCGTGACGTGTCTATTATTAGAGATTTTCTAAAAAAAGGGGATTTATTCTTCATTGGGCCTCAAACTAGTATTGGCAACATGTATCTTGGCCCCTATTTTTATTATCTAATTACTCCCTCGCTTTGGTTAGCCAATTTTAGTCCGGTCGGCCCAGCTGTTTTCATTGCTCTCATCAATATTGCCACCATATTTCTAATTTATTTTGTCTCCAATCGTTGGTTTAATCGTAATGTCGGTCTTATTGCTGCTTTTTTGTTTGCCATTTCTCCAGTAGTCATCAAATATTCCAATTTTATTTGGAATCCTAATATCATGCCTTTTTTTGCCCTACTATTTATATATTTCTTTTTTGAAAGTTTTCGACTTCAAAAGTATAATTTTTTCATTTGGGCCAGCTTGGCATTTATTATGGTTATCAATAGTCATTATCTTGGCCTAGCCCTGTTACCTTTGGTTGGAATTTATTGGCTCTTCAATTTAATCAAATTTATTAAAACCAAATCCAAATTTTTAAAACCGTTTTTAATTAATTCACTCATTGCTCTTGTTATTTTTATATTGTCTCTCATCCCTCAAATTCTTTTTGATGTCAAACATCAAGGTCAAAATGTCAAAGCCTTGATCAATTTCTTTACTTATCGTGAAACCACTGTCAATATCAAGCCCTACAAAGCCATTCCCAAACTTCCCGAGCTTTTCAATCAAATCAATACCCGGCTTCTTGCCGGCAAAGATGAAACTGTCGGGGTTATCGTTAGTGTGATTTTTATCATCGGTATAATTTTGTATATTTTCAAAAAACCTAAATCAAAATCGCTTTCTTTTTGGGTAGTTTTAGGTTGTTATCTATCTGGTCTAATTGCCCTAGCTCTTTATAAACAACATATTTATGATCACTACTTTGGCTTTCTTTTCCCTGTCGTTTTCATTTTGGCAGCGGTTGTTATCAACAAGTTTAAAATAATTGGGTATTTATCATTAATTTTAATTTCAGTTTTTTCTTTTATTAACAACCCTCTTCGTTGGCCGCCAAACAATCAGTTAGCTACAGTTAAAAAAATTGATGACTCAATCATTCAGGCTTCAAATTCTCAAAAATACAATTTTGCCCTACTTGCCAAACAAAATTACGATCCTCCCTATAAATATATATTAACTCAAAAAGATTCTACTAAATTAGTCAGTCTCCACGATCAGATTACTGATCAATTATTTGTTGTTTGTGAACCATTCCAAATTGATTGTAACCCTATTAACAACCCTGAATGGAACGTTGCTGCCTTTGGTTGGGCAAAAATTGATTCTCAATGGGAAATAAATGGTATTAAAGTTTTTAAGTTAGTTCACACGCAAACTACTCAAAATAGTTTAAAATAAACTTATGAATCAAGGTGTATCTATCGTAATTCCGTGTTACAACGAAGAAAACAATCTCAAAAGAGGTGTTTTAACCCAAGTCTACGAATATCTCAAAAAACAAAAATTTCCTTGGGAAGTTCTTGTTTGTAACGATGAATCTACTGACAATAGTCTGAAACTTGCTCAAGATATTTCCTCAAAATATAAAAATTTCCAAGTTCTAGATCTTCCTCATGGAGGTAAACCTTCGGCAGTTTGGGGTGGTATTCAAAAAGCTAAGTATCCCATTGTTCTTTTTACCGACATGGATCAATCCACTCCTATCGAAGAGCTTTCCAAACTTCTTCCTTTTTTTGATCAAGGTTACGATGTTGTTATTGGCTCACGTGGTAGTTCTCGAGAAGGGAATTCATTAATCAGAAAAATTATGGCCAAGGGTTTTCTCTTTGGTCGTCGTCTTTTTTTACTTCCAAATATTATTGATACCCAATGTGGTTTCAAAACTATAAAAACTAATCTTGCCAAAAAAATATTTCCTGAACTCCAATTTTTCAAAGACAAATCCGACAAAAAAGGTTGGCGAGTGTCTGCCTTTGATGTCGAATTGTTATTTATGGCTCAAAAGTGGGGATACAAGATCAAGGAAGTTGAAGTTCTTTGGAAAAATGAGGATTCCAGTACCACCAAAGGTGATGATACCACTCGCTTCCAAAAAGAATCCAAACAAATGCTTCAAGAAATTATTCGAGTTAAGTGTAACGATATAAAAGGTCTTTATGATCAAAAAAAATAATTGGTTTTTAAAGATCCTTTTAACTATTTTCATTATTGGACTGTATTTTTTTAGTCGTCTCCAAAATCTAACTGCTATTCCTGTGTTTGGCGACGAAGCTATTTATATTCGTTGGTCTCAAATTATCAAAAGTGTTGAAACTCTCAGATTTATTCCTCAAACAGATGGTAAACAACCTCTTTTTATGTGGTTTACTGCTGTTATTTTTAAATTTATATCCGACCCTTTAGTTGCCAGTCGTTTTATTTCTGTCTCTGCTGGATTTTTAAGTCTTGTCGGCATTTTTATCACAATTTGTATTTTAATTTCCTTTTCTGATGCCGAAAAAAATCCTCTAAAATTTGTTTTTAAATCTCTAAAAGATAATTTTTATTTTGGCTTTCTATCCAGTATTGTTTACATTTTCCTCCCATTTTCTTTTTTCTTCGACCGTATGGCTCTGCCAGACAATTTACTCTCCATGTTTGGCATTTGGTCTTTGCTGTTTACTTTGCTTTTATCAAAATTCAAGAGACTCGATTTATCCCTCATATTAGGTATTATTCTAGGACTAGCTTGGCTTACCAAATCACCTGCTATTTATTTTGTTGTCTTAGCTGTTTTTAGTTTTGTAATCCTCAATTTTAAAAATTTAAAAACTATTTATTTACCAATTATTTCATCTGTTATTGGTTTTATTATTTACAATATTCTTCGCCTTGGTCCTCAATTTCAAATGATTGCCCTTCGTAATCAAGATTATATTTGGCCAATTGGTGAAATTCTCAAACATCCTTTTGACCCTCTCAAACCTCATTTAGGCGATGCTTTAGTTATTTTCAATCAATATATATCATGGCCAATTTTAGTTTTTGCTCTCCTGGGTCTAATTATTTACGTTAAAAAGTTCAAATTTCAATTTAAAAATTTAATTGTATTTTGTTGGTTTGTTTTACCACTTATTTCCAACTGTATTTTTGCCAAAGTTTTTACTGCTAGATATATTCTTTTTATTCTTCCACCATTAATTATTCTAATTACTTTAGCTCTATCAACTTTTTTCAAAAAACCGATATTAAAAATTATTTTTGTCTCTTTACTTTTTATTCCCAATTTTATTTTCCTTATTAATCTTTCTCAAAAACCATTCGATATCAAATTACCTAGTACTGAAGCAGGTTATTTAGAAGGCTGGACTTCAGGGTGGGGAATCAAAGAAACTTCAGTTTTCTTAAAAGAAAGATCTAAACAAGCCAATGTAATTGTTGGAACCGAAGGTAATTTTGGTACCTTGCCCGATGGTTTTCAAATTTATACCAATCAGGTCAATCAATTAACTGTCATTGGTTTAGGCCTCGGTTTTACTAAAATACCATCAAATCTAACCAACGCTTTCAAATATGGTGATGAAGTTTATCTTCTTATTAATAAATCAAGATTAACTCTTGAGAGTTTAGAACAAGATAAACTCAAACTTATAAAATCTTTTTCAAAACCATCAAATGACCAATTACTTTTGTATCAACTTCAGTAAGGCTACTGTAAAATATAATCATGCTTAAAATTTTTAAACACAAATTATTTTGGTTTATTTTAACTTTGATTGTAACCATTCCTGCTTTTTCATTTCTTCTCAAACCAGGCTATTACAATATGCACGACGATATGCAAATGATTCGTCAATTAGAACTCGAGAAATGCCTAAAAGATGGTCAAATTCCTTGTCGTTGGACTCCAGATCTTGGTTATGGTTATGGCTATCCTCTTTTCAATTTCTATCCACCAATGCCATATTTAGTCGGTCAAGTTTATAGAACAGTTGGTTTTTCATTTGTTAATTCCATCAAAGCCACTGCTGTTACTCAAATTATTTTAGCCTCAGTTTTTATGTATCTTTTGGCTTCGTCAATTTTTGGTCCAATGGGTGGTTTTTTGTCTTCCGTTTTTTATACCTATGTTCCGTATCATGCTCTCAATATTTATGTTCGGGGAGCCATGAATGAAGCTTGGGCTGCTGTATTTTTCCCGCTTATCTTTTATTTTTCTCATCGTCTTGTTCTAGAAAAGAAAACCAAATTTGTTGTTGGTTTAGGCGCTTCGTTTGCCGGCCTTTTACTTTCTCACAATCCTATGGCTCTTACTTTTACACCTATACTATTTATATGGGTGTTGTTTTGGCTTTTTACTCAATATCAAAAACCATTCAAAAATTTTTTAAAACAACAACTTCCAACCATTCTAAAATTAGTTTTATCCGGTCTTTTAGCTGCCGGATTAACTGCCTTTTACACTCTCCCAGTAATTTTTGAAACCAAATATGTCCAAATCGATAGTATGTTTGCCGGCTATTACAATTTTTCTGTTCATTTTGCTACCCTTTTTGAATTATTTATCAGAAATTTTTGGGGCGACGGAGCTTCTGTTTGGGGTCCCAACGATGATATGTCTTTTTCCATTGGTTATCTTCATTGGACTATTCCACTTTTAATTTTGTTTTTCATTATTTTTTGGTTTATAAAAAATAAAAAATCTCATCAAAAGATTGATTGTCGTTTTTGGCTCATCGGTATAACTATCCTTATGGGGTTTGGAGCCGTTTTTATGACTCACAACAAATCTACTTTTATTTGGCTGCTCTTTCCCACCCTTCAAAAAATCCAGTTTCCTTGGAGATTTCTAAATCATTCCGCTTTTTTATTATCTCTTTCTGTTGGCGGATTAGTTCTTGTCCTAAAAACTTTTTTTGCCCAAAAAATTCAGAATCTAATTACTATTATTTTGGCTATCGCTGTTTTCAGTATTAATATCTACCAATTTACTCCAATTCACTATGGGCCTATTACTGATGAGCAAAAATTTTCTGGTAAAGCTTGGGTAAATCAAGTAACTTCCGGTATTTATGATTATTTACCCAAAACCGCCAGAATTGCTGCTCAAGGCCCTGCCAAAGATTTTGTTGATGAAGTCAGTCCTAGTAATACTACCTTTTCGGTTTCAGATTCCAAAAAAGGGAGTGATTGGATGTTGTTTAATCTAAATCTTAGCCAAAAATCAAAAGTAACTTTAGCTCAGTTATATTTTCCCGAATTTAAAGTAACCGACAATGGTCAACCAATTTCTTATCAAATTGAACCAGAATTAGGTCGCATTGTAATTGATCTAGATTCTGGCAATCATCAATTATTTGTAAAATTTATCAATACTCCTATTAGAACTGTTTCCAATTATATTTCTCTAATTGCTTGGTGCTTTTTACTAGTTTATTTCTTAAGACCGATATGGAACAAATTGATCTCCAAGAAATAAAAACTAAGACTACCAAAAATGTTTTGTTTTTATCATTTAGAAATATTGGTATTCAAGCCGTATCTACACTCGGATTTTTCATTTTAACTATTCTTCTTGGTACTGGTGAGGTTGGACTTTTTGCCATAGTAGCTGAATCTGTTGGAATATTAGGTTATTTTTCTGATATTGGTTTAGCTGCTGCTCTCATCCAAAAAAAAGAGGAAATTCAAAAAAAAGATCTTCAAACAACTTTTGTTATTCAACAACTATTAGTCATTTTATGTTTAGTCGCCATCAGTTTAATTTTTAGTCAAATAAGTTCGTCCAAAGGGTATGGCTCAAAAGAATTTTGGATCTTTGTTTCACTTTGTTTTTCTTTTTTAGCTGCTTCCCTCAAAACTATTCCTTCAGTTCTTTTAGAAAGAAAGTTAAATTTCAAATTAATTTCTGCCGTTGATATTATCGAAAATGTTAGCTTTTATGTCATTGCTGTAATTTTTGCGTCTCTTGGTTTTGGTGCCTATTCTTATGCTATCGCCACCTTTATCCGCAGTCTTTTGGGTTTGATTATTATCTATAAATTTAACCCCTGGCCGATTGGTTTCTCTTTTTCTCTTCCCACAGCCAAAGCTCTTTTCAAATATGGAATTCCTTTCCAATTAAATTCTTTCATTGCTGTTGCCAAAGACCGACTTTCAAATTTATTTGTCGCCACTATTTTAGGCCGAGATGGTTTCGGAATTCTTTCTTGGGCTCAAAAAGGGCCTCGTATTCCTTTGAGTTTCATGGATGCTATTATGAAAGTTACCTTCCCTACTTTTTCTCGACTTCAAGATCATCCAGAGATACTAAAAAAATCATTAGAAAAAAGTATTTATTTTATCGCCATGTTTGTTTTCCCCTCATCGGTCGGCATTGCTCTAATTGCCCCAGACATTATTAATATTATTCCCAAATACACCAAATGGTTACCCTCTATTATTCCTTTATATTTCTATTGTGTAAATGTTGCTATTGCTTCTATTACTAGTCCTCTAACCAACGCCTTCAATGCTATTGGCAAAATTACCCTAACTACAAAATTTATGATTATGTGGACTGTCTTAACCTGGATTCTTTTCCCATTATTAACTATTCGTTATGGATTTATAGGCACTTCAGTTGCTACCTTACTAGTTGGGTTAAGTTCTATTGTTGTTTGGATTTTTGCCAACAAGATATTTAAGGTTAATATTCTAAAGACAGTACTTCATCCTCTCATCGCTTCCATACTAATGGTATTTATTCTTTTAATCTTTCAAGGTCTAAATTTAAATCTTTGGATCAGTTTAATTGGTAAAGTCGTCATCGGAATCTTTACTTTTGGTCTTTATACTTTAATTTTTTCTAAAAAAGAAATTATTTGGTTCTGGGAACAAATCAAATGTCTCCGACAAAAAAAATAAAATTATCTTCAATTATAGTGATTGTCTTGAGTAGTCTTCTAATATCCATCACTATGTTTCGAAGTGGTCTCAATTATAATTTTGGATTAGGTTTTTGGGGACCAAATGGTCATGATGCTATTTGGCATTTGAGTTTAATTAATCAGCTCAAAACCAATATTCCTCCTCAAAATCCTATTTTTTCAGGCACTATTTTGTCAAATTATCACATCGGTTTCGATTTGTTGGTTGCTCTAATTTCTAAAATAACTTTTCTCAACACCAGTTTTTTATATTTTCAAATATTACCTATTATCTTTGCCCTTCTTATTGGATTTTTATCCTACAAACTGGCTTTTATTTTAACCAAAGATCACAAAACTTCTTTATTTTTTGTTATTTTAAATTATTTTGCTGGCTCTTTTGGATGGATTTATACTTTAATAAAAAACGGGGCTATTGGTGGCGAATCGCTTTTTTGGTCAATGCAATCAGCCTCCACTTTATTAAATCCTCCATATGCTCTTTCACTTATCATAATTTTGATTGGATTAATTCTTTGGTTTAAATATCAAAAAACTAATTCTATTTTTAAAGCCGTCTTAATTGGTTTAATTCTTGCCTTACTTAGTGGCATCAAAGTTTATGCCGGTATTCTTATTGGACTAGCTTTAACACTATTTTTTATTTTTGATTTACTCCGATCTAAAAAATTTTCCAAGTTTAATTTCTTTGTTTGTTTGTCTATGGGTTTTGTTTCCATTTTAATTTTGTTAAGTCTAGGAGTTTTCCAAAGTAATCAATTATTAGAATACAAACCTTTTTGGTTTATTCATTCGATGATTGAGTCAGTTGATAAATTTTACTGGCCAAAATTAGCCTCATTTCGCTATAATCAAACAAATATTTTAATTTCAATTTTTCTAGAAATATCTTTGATAGGACTCTTTTTGGTTGGCAATTTAGGTACCAGAATTTTAGGAATTTTCAATCTTTTTCATCAAAAAATTAAAAATCATTTTGATATTTTAATAGTTTTTATTTTTATAATTTCTTTTACTATTCCGCTTTTTTTTGTCCAAAAGGGAACTGCTTGGAATACTATTCAATTTTTTTATTATTTCCTTTTCTTTGCCAATTTATATTTAGCTAAATTTTTATCCAAAATTTTTTCTAAAAGTAAAATATTCACTTCTATTTTAATAATTATTTCCTGTCTTACCAGTTTTGGAACACTCAAAGATTATTTTGGTAACCCACCTCCCAGTGCCTTACCTCAAAATGAAATCAATGCTCTCACTTTTCTAAAAAATCAACCATATGGCTATGTTTTGACTTATCCATATGACAGTTATCTCAAAAATAGTATGTCTACTCCTGTTCCTTTATATGCTTACGAAACTACCTCTTATGTTTCTGCTTTTAGTCAAAAACCTACCTTCTTAGAAGATGAAATGAATTTAGATATTACCGGATTCGATTGGAAAACTCGCAGGAATGAATCAGTTAAGTTTTTTAATAATAATGATAAATATTTCACCCGAGGATTTTTAGTAAACAATCAAATTAAGTATATTTATTTATTAAACTCACAAAGTTTAGTTATCAACCCAACAGATTTACAAATTGACCAAATTTTCGATCAAAACGGGGTTAAAATATATCAAGTTAGAAGGTGATAAACTATATCTATCATATGAAATCAAAAACTCTCATTTCAGCCGTCATAAATGTTCGTAACGAAGCCGACAATTTATCAAAATGTCTCAAATCTATTAAAAACTTTGTTGATGAAATTATTGTCGTTGATATGAAATCAACCGATGATAGTGTCAAAATTGCTAATTCTTATGGTGCCAAAGTTTTTAGTTATCGTCCGATGAAATTTGTCGAACCAGCCAGAAATTTTGCCTTATCAAAAGCAACTGGAAAATGGATTTTATTACTTGATCCTGACGAATATCTCCACAAAACTCTCAAAAAAGAACTCCTCCAAGCCACCAAAAGAACCGACATAGATTATGTCAAAATACCTCGACAAAATTTTATTTTTGGTAAATGGATTAGACACGCCAATTGTTGGCCAGATTATTTAATTCGTTTTTTCAAAAAAGATGCTGTAATCTGGAAAAAAGAAATTCATAGTCAACCTATTACCAAAGGTAATGGTCTTACTTTATTAGATTCAGAGAAATTAGCCATCAAACACAACAACTACCAGACTATAAATCAATTCATTATCCGAGCTATGCGTTACAGTAGTATCCAAGCCGACGAATTAAACGCTCAAGATTACAAAGTTAAAACCAGTGATTTTATTCTCAAACCAACTCAAGAATTCAATAGTCGTTTCTTTTTTGCTGAAGGCTACAAAGATGGTTTTCATGGTCTCGTTTTTTGTTTACTTCAAGCTTTTGCTATTTGCCTTGTTTATGTAAAACTTTGGGAAAAACAGGGTTATTCTGATAAACAACTACTCAAAGAATCATATGTTTCTGCTAGCCAAGAAGCCACTTTTGAATACGATCATTGGTTTTCCAAATTCTTTAGGACTGAATATTCTCCTAACATTTTCAAAAAATTAGCTATCAAATTTAGACACTGGTTAAACTATTTAACTAAAAATTTTTAAACATGGTAAATGTTGCTATTGTTGTCCTAAATTGGAAACAACCGAAACTTACTCTCGACACTATCGAATCGATCTTAAAAATAAAAGCTAAATCATTTGATTATCAAATTTTTTTAGTTGACAACGCTTCTCCTGACGATTCTGTAAAAATTTTTCAAGACAAATATTCTCGTAACCAAAAAATCAAAATAATTCAAACTGGATTTAATCTTGGTTATGTTGGTAACAATGTTGGGATCAAGCGAGCTATCCAAAAAAATTTCGATTATGTATTACTCATCAATAATGATGTTATCGTCGATCCGTTATTTTTAGAAAATTTAGTTACTGCTTCCTTAGATAAATATCCTGTTGTTGGTCCAAAAATATACTTTGCCCCCGGTTATGAATACCATTCCGATTGGTACACCAAAAAAGAAATCGGCAATGTCATTTGGTCAGCCGGCGGTCAAATGGATTGGAATAATATCTTCGGTAGTAATATTGGTGTCGATCAAGTTGATCATGGTCAATTCGATCAAATCAACGATCAAGTAGATTTTTTAACTGGATGTTGTCTTTTAGTTAAAAGTGATGTTTTCCAAAAAGTTGGTCTTTTAGATGAAAAGTTTTTTATGTATTTAGAAGATGTTGATTTTTGTCAGCGAGTCAAAAAAGCTAATATTCCTATGGCTTATATTCCCAAATCAAAAATTTGGCATGTCAATTCCGGATCATCCAAAAGCGGGGGAGAACTTCACGACTATTTTATTACTAGAAATCGTCTCGTCTTCGGTTTTAGGTATGCTAGTTTAAGAACGAAATTTGCTTTATTTAGAGAATCTCTTCGACTTTTAGTTTCTTCCCAATCTTCAAAATGGAAAAAACAAGGAATTATTGATTTCTATACCCAAAAATTGGGCAAGGGTTCATGGCAATAAAAAATAAATTGTCTATCATTATTCTGGCAGGCAATGAGGAAAAAATGATTGTTGATTGTCTAGTTTCTTGTCAGTGGGCCGACGAAATTATTCTAGTTGCTGCCAATTCCACTGACAATACTGTCAATCTTGCCCAAAAAACCATTCCTAATATTAAAGTAGTCAAAACTCAAGATGAATACAATAAAAATTTTTCTAAATGGCGCAATTTAGGATTCAAATCAAGTTCTCAAGACTGGATTCTTTATATTGATGCCGACGAAAGAATCTCTTCTGATCTCAAATCAAAAATATTAAATATCGTTAATAACGAATCAAAATATTCTCATTATGCCATTCCTCGGGCAAATTTTTATTTAGGCAAACGGGTTTTTTATGGTGGTTCTTATCCAGATTATGTCAAACGTCTTTTTTCTAGAAATTCATTCAAAGGTTACCAAGGGATTCTTCATGAAGAACCAATTATTAGCGGTGAATTAGGTTATATTGATTCTGATCTAATTCACTATACCCACCGCGACCTTACTTCTATGATCAATAAGACATTGGTTTGGAGTGATACCGAAGCTCAAGCCCTTTTCAAAAGCAATCATCCTCCAGTAGTATGGTGGCGTTTTATTCGCATGATGCTAACCAAAACCTGGGAAAGATTGATCAAACAACAAATGTGGCGTGATGGTACTGTTGGTTGGATTTCAGTAATTTTCGAAGTCTTCAATACTTTTTTAATTTATGCTCGTCTTTGGGAACTTCAACAAAAACAAAATTCAAAAATTTAATGTATTATTAGCTTAATGGTAAAACATGCCGCAATTTACGATCCGTATTTAGATACATTAGGCGGAGGTGAAAGATATTGTCTATCTGTTGCTGAAATTTTATTAAAACATGGCTACAAAGTTGATTTATTTTGGTCCGGCGACAAAACTTTAGTCGAAAAAGCCGAAAAACGTTTTTCCTTAAATTTAGACGGGTTAAATATTGTTCC
>Ga0265297_10000983_pt1 | contig 72822 bp, 136 predicted proteins | sample Munlanlwell13791_FD_192502 | JGI IMG/M metagenome (GOLD analysis project Ga0265297, IMG submission 192502) | Leachate microbial communities from a municipal landfill in Southern Ontario, Canada - Leachate well 137-91 | ecosystem: Engineered > Solid waste > Landfill > Unclassified | place...
TACGATCCCACTCACGGCCACAAATGCTACTGCCTCGACGCATCCTTCTTTGACGAGTACAACCCTTCCCCCTACCCGTGTATATACAATGTAAACACAAACCACAAAACGCCAATGACCACCTATAAAAACGAAGAAGATGAGTAATCATGACAACAAAAAACCCAACCAAAAAAGACCTCATAGCCCAGATCATAACCCACGATCTAATCACCTGTTACGACACCTACAATTACTCTATCGAAGATCCTATCTCACCATTTAGAGACATATCCTTTATCACCTGTAATTACTGCCTCTTTTCCGATTACGTAGGTGATACAGTTACTCGTTCAAACCAGCGCACCCTCTACTCCCTCCTAAAAGACCTTCCCGGTGTATCTGAAATGACATTAGGCTATAGTGGTGTACAAACTTGTATCAATTGCCCGTCCCTTACCAACTGGACAAAAACCCAATTACTCAACCTATTAGAAATCCTCGACAGCCTCACAGATTATCCCCTAATCGACGACGAAGACCTCTCCAACCTCGAAAGCGAAATATTTTCAGAATCGTGGGACAATTACATCGCATCCGACATCATCAGCGATCTTTCAAAACTTATTGAAATAGAATCAGACACCATGATAGACCACATCGAAGCACAGCGCTTATACGATCTCTCTCAATCCCTAAACGAACTCGATTACCTCTATCTACCCCACAAAACCATAACCTCATATCGTCATGACCACCATACCCCACTCACCCTATCAGACACCTATTGGCTCTACGCCGATCAAACCTCCGACTACCCCATCTATGAATCAGCAACCAGCGCCTACATCGACACCGAAAAAGTAGCCAAATGGATACACGAAAATACAGAAATAATATACAAACCATCAACCCAAACCGACATAACCGACTACTAAACCCAAACACAAACCCAAACCATTAAATACTATCCCATATATACATTATATCTACAATTAAGCGCAAAACCAAAAGGAAACCACATCATGACGCAAAAATACATCATTGAAATCGGCATCGAATCGGATCTGGATTCAAACAGCCTATCTTCAAAGATTCATAAACTTGAAAGATTTGGCACATTCATGATCAAATATAGTAAAGTAAAAAAGATTGATCAATTTGATAATGACCTCATCCTCAACACATTATCACCTCATATCAACTCTACCCCAGAGCCAGAGATAAAATCATGACCTTACCAAACATTAAAGAAGCCTTCCCCAACATAACAAACCCGGAACTCATCGACTATCTCCAATGGGCCATCGAAAGAGAAGATCTCACAATGGGACACACTGCATGGGGAGAACCTATACCACTCCTGCCTCCCAGTGAAATCATATACACCCTAATTAATTGGTGCGAAGAACTCTACAAAGAAAACCAAACCCTAAAAGGACTCAAACCATGACAACCCACTCACATTACCGATCAGATCCATATAGCCGCAACTACGCCATCGCAATCACGGCCACAGTCACCACGATCACCTCACTGTTATATTTGTACATCCTAATTAATGGATCTTAAGGAGAGTGCCTCTCCTTAAAACCTACGCATTCCAAAAATCACGTAGAAAAATCGCCACAGAATCACGCAATTAGTAAATTAACATGCCAAAAACGACGCCTCTGAATAAATTGAAAGAGAGGAGTAAACCAAGGTTTCCCCTTCTAACCCCTTCCTATTTATCCCTGTGCACATACCCATTAGTATTACCAACATATAAACTTTATGATCACACATCAAACCAGAACAAATAAATACAATCACGAACATACAAAGTATCTACTAAAATTACAAGGAGCACAAACCATGAGATCACAAGACGAAATTGTAAACCGCTACAAAACCATCTCCCCAAAAGACCTATTCGGCTTTGAATCAGACGAATACATTCCCTACCTGGATTACGAGCACGCCAAAGAATATCTAAAAGAAGGCACCACAGAAGAAGATTGGAATGCATCAATGGAAACCCGTGATCCACACACCGTAATGAAAGATTACATGGGATTTGCGTGGGAGAAGGCCAATGACTGCCGTGGCATATCAGCATCCCGCTCTATCCAACACTACGTCGCATGGCTCTGGTTAGCAGACGACAACGATCTCTGGGAAACCATCACATCTAATTACGAGCACTACGGTAAACCCCAACTCATCCAGATCTGTAACTACCTCAACATCGATCCATCCCAGTACGACGACAAAATACGAACCAATTACGCCTAAACCAAAGAGATCAAACCATGAAATTTACCCTATCAATCAAAACACCTAAAATCACTTGCCCAAAATGCAACTCTCAAAACTTTACCAAGTGCGAATACTACCACTTCCTATTCACAATCAAGCAATGGTATGTATGTAACATATGCACTCATAAATTCCCAGTAACTAACATAAAACTCTCTAATCTTTGGAGAAAATTATGACACCAAAACGCACGCCACCCCAGATCTCCCAACAGCCCTTCACGACCATCACATCAGGCTACGCCATCCTCGACAAAACCGTAGGCACATCAAAGAAAGGCAACAGCGCCTATCTCTACCTGCCCCTCGACTTCGCAGGCAAACAAGTCCGCGTGATATTATTAGAGCACTAGGAGATGCCACCATGACTTCAAACCACCACCTCTTCATCTTCCAAGACGAAGTAAAGCACTGGCACGGCATAAAAGAAACTCCATCAGGCCGAGCCTCTATCTTCAAACCAACCCTCACCCAAGACAACAACATCAAATGGACTCATGACTTCTATTCCATTTACACTCCCAATTACTTCGAGCACACCTATGCCCTACTCGACTACACCCCCTGCGTCCACGACACCATGATAATTAAGGACAACTGGAGGGGAGGTTCAAACACTCCCCTTCCAACCCCTAGTAGAGACGATGAATAGAGAAAATAGAAAGAGAGAATACCCATGATAATTACAATCCTTTACAAAGACGGAAGATTTGAACGACCCGACGTATCAAGTTATGAATTAAAAAACGGTTGGTTAAGTCTTACTCCAACCATAAACTACGCCCACGAAACACCTAAATACAGATCAATCCCATCTGATCTCATAGAAGAAGTATACATTGGATTTAACAGATGACTTCACAAACCCCACCCATCTACAAGCCCATCCTATTCAATCCCCAACCCCTCAAGGACAAACCATCACCCCTACGCATCGACCCACCCCAGACCACCTACCAGCGCTACCTCAACCTAGCCACCAACATCCACCGCATCAAGCACAGCAAAGCAGCAACCCCAAAAACCCCATTACGCATCTGTCTCAATTGTGGCACCCTCTTCCGCTCAACCACCCGCAACACTGAATACTGCTCCCCTCGCTGTTTCAATCACCACCGCTACAACCCAACCACTCCCACCACAACCTCATGGTGCGCACTAGGCAACTTCATCATCAACGACCTTCAACACATGAAAATATGCTGCCCTGACGACGACTGCCACTGCCAGTTCAACCTAATCAAACCCACCAAGGCCATCTTCAAGTGCATCATCTGTCACACATACCACCGCTCCTTACGCAACCCACTCGTGTGTTCCCAAGAATGCGCCCATGCCTTCAATTCCATCCCCGCCAAAGAACGAAACAAAATGCTTCCCACCATAACCCACCTCCTAGACAACGCCCACGAAGAATTCCACATTTTCGCCCTCATTGCCCAAGATACCCCCAATGATAGAGGCTACCTCAAATCCCTCACCCTCGAAATTAACCCCCTCGTCCTCAAGGATTACGCCGAAAACAACACCCTATCAACCCCCACCGCAACCATCTCCCGCTATTTGGGCAACTGCCTCCTCATCCAGCAAAACATTTATATAGGAGTAGAAGGAAACCAAGTTCCACCTCAATCAACCGCCCCCTATAACTCCAACCCCATCGTCCTTCACGCCATCAGAAAGATCCATCACGAAACGCCCCCATCCAACACATGCTATCACACCAACATCTCCTCATCCAACCCCAACCCGCGACGCCAACCCTACATCATCCCATCAGACCCCCCATTCCCACTCATTTACCCACTCGAACTTCAAGTCATCGCTTATCGTCTCCTATTCATCTCCCAATCAATTTCCTACCTCGCAACCGCCATACCCATAGCAACCGCAACCCTACCCCGTATCCACCTCAAAAACCCATCCCAAGATCTATTCCACCTCAATTGCGCCCAACTCAACAAGATCCTAACCAACATCACCACCCTAAACGACGCACCCATCCCCACATCCTTCAATTACCCCCTCTATCTCACCACCAAGTCAGCCCTCAATCACATCCCAACCGCGCTCCCCAGTTTCAACCCCGAATCACAGTCCTTTGAAGAATTCAACGACATTCCACTCTGCACCGATAAGCAACCCCTCCACAACCTCACCGACGTATACACATTGTAACCATACAATTATATACTTCAAAAACCCACATTATACACAGCACAATCACGCCGATGAGTATTCAAGCCCCGCAGGTGCCACAACCAACAGCCTGTTTGAATATGATTAATAAGCCCCACTCATTATTGCTCAAATTGTTGGTCGAACGAACGACTGAACGCACCACATGGTAAGGCATCGGCTCACTACCAAGCCTTACAATCCACAGCACAAACAACCGAACACCCCAACCACAAAAGGAGAACTAAACCATGTTACATGATATACCACACCCACTCGCAGGAAAGACAGTAAAGATCAAAACCCACGTAACCCACCCACAAGACCCAAACTTCGGAGGCGCTGACTTCACTATCGAAGACTGGGCTGATCGCGTATTTGGAAAATCATGGATGTTTATGGACGGCCACCCGGCATCACTCATCTACGCCATGAGATCTGCCTTTTCAGAAATTCCAATCCCCACTGACGATGAAGTAGTTTACGGAAAAGTAGGCTGCCTCGGTCACATCCTCCACATATCAGAACTCGAACTATAAAAGGAGAATAAGCACGATGATACTTATAGACATTGCGTTTGTAACAGCAGTATTAATTACCATATATGCATTTTATTGCTTGACAGTGTATATATTCCAACCAAAATGCAGCGTATTGACCGTATATGAAGTAATGGATGACATAGGTGAATTTATAATATATGGCTTTTCCGTTACACTAGGATGCACATTCATTACTGTGATAACTTACTATTATTATCTATAAACCTATCAATGCACGTAGCAATCCACCACTAAAAGGAGACCAACATCATGCCACACTACATAATTTACTACACCTCTTATGCCGAGGTAGACGCCTCCAGCGAAGAAGATGCCCTCTGTATAGACACTGACAACCAAATTATGCAAAACATAGAAGTAGCCGATGTCCAACAAGACGATTAAAACCACAAAAATGAGAACCATGCCGTCACTAAAACAAATAAACAAACGTCTCAACAAAACCGAACATGCCGTATTGACCTACCAGGAAGACCTATTAAACCCATGCGCCGCGTGCCACTCCACCAACATTAAGATCCTAACCACTCTTAATTGCCTCCAAGATGTCAGCGCAATCCAGTCCAACGACTACGTATTATGCAAATGTCAGGACTGCGGCACCTCATCCGCCAAGATCTACGCCGACCAACCACAGCAATCATTCGCCACGCTGCTCTATCGCGCAATCGAAGCCTGGAACAACAGTAACCACACACCACCAAAGAAATTCGACAAAGGCCCGGTTCCAAAGTCATTCAAAATGAGATAACCAATCAGCAGAAAAGAACGCGCCAATCTCTGCCCGCAATGTGCTTAAAATCGGCGTCAACAAAATGAAAAGGAGGGGCAACAAAGTTTCCCCTTCCATCCCCTTCATTTCGCCTTGGTGCACATACAAGTGCGTCTTGCCAACATATAAACCTTACGGAGAACACTACAACCAAAGGAGAACCACCATGCACGTAACACTCTACCAAATCCCCTTCTCGGAATTCCTAGAAACCCAACTTCAAGATCTCGTTATCAACCCCACCACCGAAATGATCCTGTCTCACAAAGACTCCAAACTTTTCATCATCTGTTTCAGATCCTACCTCACCGAACTCACAACCTACCCAAACCCCCATACTGTAACCCACACCGCTTTAGTCATAGACTCACCCACCTCAGCTCACATAAACCTCTTCCCCATCTCCCTCCACTTCACCCACAACGAGGCCATCAAGTTCCTCAACACCTTCATAACCCTCTGCTACACCACCCACCCCGACAACAAACACCTCATCAGTCAACTCTACTCGATCAGACACCTCATAACCCCATCAGGAGAACCATAATGGTAAAATATTGTGATTATTATCCTAAATCATCATGTCCATATAATGAACCAATTCCATATGAACTTGGAAAGAAGATAGAAAGGTATGATTTGAAATATAATAATTGTGTACATATGTATAATAAACGCGGTAAACGCAATGTGTATTCAAGATGTAATTTAGGAGGAAGACTATGGTAATAGGAGCCGTATCAAACCAAATCATCCAGAACACCAACCAAATAGGCCAAACAGATCCCTATCTCGCCTCCCTGCTCGGCATCGGAATAATCATAATAGGTATAGCCTTCTTCCTAGCAATCCTATTAGACAAACTACGAAGTGACAAATCATGACCAAAGAATTTGAAAAATTAATTGATTGTAATCACTATCATCCTGGAGGATTTGTAGGATTTTGTACCACATTCAACAGATCCTCATTAATATGTGATTATAATACCATTCAACAGCGAATGAAATGTATGTATAATCATAACAAACTAAAACACGCCATCATTGCCCCACCAAAAGAAGGAACGACTAAAATGACACCACACATCCCAAACCCCACTACAAGTAAGCGCCTGCCTCTTGTATTCAATCCTTTACTGAAGGACGACATGAACAGCCCACAGACCACCACCCCACAGCAGAGCACCAATTCCCACCTCGCAAAGATCCACGCAAAGAAGATCCTCGTCCGAGGCGAACCACGTTTCGAAATCACAGGCTTCGAGAACATCATTGATTATGAGGATTTACCAAGAGAATATGTTGCTGCCAAACCACACTTTTACATGGATGAACTCACCCTCAAAATCCGTGGAATACGTTTAGTTCAGAACTGTTCAAAACACTCTCAAATGTCAAAAGAATCCTTTGAAGAAATGATTCAGGTAATGAAAGAATGTGGAACTCGGCTCACTAAAATCAACGCCCAGATCAAGGAGCGAGCCAAAAAGTTCGACGGGTCAGAGATAACCATCACCATCTAAGGAAAAGGATAGTGCCTATCCTTTTCAATCCTACGCCATTCTAAAAAGAAGCGAGAAATCATGTCATCAAAATACACCGACACCAGAACCATAGAAGACATCGTAGCAGAGTATTCAGAAAATGTTGTAACTAGGTATATAGGCAACAGTTTAGTTGACTCACATATCTACCCACCAACAAACATTCATCTATTAAAGTCAGAAGATTTACTAGATGGAATAAAAATGCACATCGAGTCACTAAACTATTCGCCATATAACCAAGCGTTATCAACAAGAATAATAAGATTAACTACAATCATCATGCAATTATATATGCTACTAGAGACAACATATTATCAAGACTACTTGGAATACCTTGAAAATGACGAACAATAAAAGGAGAACTAACCATGAGTTACATGAGATATGGTCATGAATTAAAGTTTTTTCACAACATCAATAGTGAAATTTATGCATATGGAACATTAGACACCAAAAGTAACAATCACTTCATTATACATGATCCACTTAATGATGTCAACGACGAGAATATTATTAATTTAATAGGAAAACTACTTATTCGATTTATAAACCGTGAAATGCCAGTAGAAAAAACATTTTATCATGGAAAGGAACAAATAAGAACACCAGACTACAAGTTCGTCTATGAAATTATACAAGAACTTTCAACACGACTTGGGACCAACTTAAATCTAAAAGACTTTAATACATCATTTGCAGACGAACTTGAGTATATGCAATGGAAACTTGAAGAACTACAAACTGAAGAAAACGAGGGGTAAAAACATGAATGAAATTGATTCAATTAGTTTAATTATATCTGTGATGATACTTACAGCATGTATAGTATTGAGTTATATTGAACGAAACCTTCCATCTATGATCGGATGGATAACAGCCTTTGGACGGATGCTAATCGCATATAGTAGACTGTAAGAGGTTGGTCCCTGCCATGGATTACACAACCACAACAGAACGCCACCGCAAGATCCGACTCGCTGCAAAGAAGGCCAAAGTCCAGCGCACTTACAACGCCCACGACATCATCATAGTGGCCTTCAGAAAGATCGCCAAATCCAAAACCACCCCACCGCACACCACAATCGAAAGTCTCACCAAAACCTGCGGCACCCAACACAACATCAAGTCTATAATCAACTCATCCAAAGACCTCACTTTCATTCCAAACAAACCCAACCTAATCACATTTAGTTACTTGATCAATCAAAAGGAGAACCCACAATGACAACCCCACCAATCTATGAAATCAAAGGCATCTACCAATCGAAGTCCAAACCACCACCATTACCAGAACCCATCCCCATTTTCCTGAAACTCGAACCCTCATACAGCACCCTAGGAGATTCACCAAATTCTTACGAACTGCGAGTGGTAGACGAAGACGATCATACTCTTGCTACAATCATCGAACTTGTAAAAAATCAGGAAGGAACATTTTACGTAGAGTTAAAGCGAATAGGCACTAACACTAACTTGCCGCTTGAAACAGACAGGGAAGGAGACATCCAATCCATGTATGAATCATGCTCCGATGACAGGAGATAATCATGCCAGTAACAACAACACCACCAACTCCCAACAATTTCAACCTCACTCGTCTCTCCGAAATGATCCTACCCGAATCCATATCCAACCAAGTCCAACTAATTATCCAATCCTCCAGACGAACCCAACGCCTTCCAGGGCATATCATGTTAGACGGCATAGCAGGCGGGGGCAAGACCACGCTAGCCAACATCATAGGCAACGAGTTAGGCATCGAAATGATCCAATGCGGTATCAGCACCGATTACACGCAACTTCTAGTCAAACTCTTCAACGAGTACAGACCCAAGAAGAACGTCATCCCCCGCCGCATATACTTCATCGACGAAGCCCACGCACTCCCCAAAGCGGTCTATGAAATGCTCCTCACCGTCCTCGAAAACAACACCATAGCCCTCTCAAAAAACGGCGTCAACCGCAACTTCGATCTCCCACCCTCCACTTGGATAATCGCAACAACCAATCCTGAACAAATCGGCACCCCCTTCAAGAACCGATTCCGTCATCACATAACCTTTTATCCCTACGACCAACCAAACATGGAGCAAATCGCTACCCGCAACCTCAAGAAGTTCAACCTGACCCTTGACCAACCCTCAATCTCGATGCTCGCTAAAATCAGCCGCCAAACTCCCCGAACCCTCAACGGCATAATCCTAAACCTCATCGACTACACGAGCCTCATCAACACCACTGTCATCACGACCACTATTTTCAACGATTTCATGCGTTACATAGGAATCGATCAATACGGCCTATCAGAACGTGACAGACTGGTGATCCGTGCCCTAGGCGAAGGACTCAACCTCAACGCTCTGCCACTCCGCACCCTCGCAACCAACACAGGCATCGACGAACAAACTCTCAAGGAAACAGTTGAACCCTACCTCGTCCGCACTGGTGTCATTCTCATCACAACCCGAGGCCGCACCCTCACCCAGTACGGAAGCGAACTTTACAAAGAGTTATCATAGAGGAGAGGGGAAGGTACCCTCCCCCTTCTAACCCCCATGCTAGGAGAGAGAAAGGAAAAAAGTTAGACGAGGAGAAGAAACTATGACAGAGATTAAAGACCCAACAGAACAATTACACTTACCTACTTGGAAAATAGCAGATACTATAAGAAATTGTGGATACGAACATGAAGAACTCTATTATGGATCATATATTAAAACTTATTATTTAGACTACAATACGTTTCATTTCACCATACCAGACCATTACTCATGCAGTGAATATGATTTATATTTTAGACATGGACTGTTCAAGAAAAGCAAAGTCATATCAAAGTCAGAATGGTGTAAAGACATCGACCCTTGGACAAAAGAGTTAATCTTAAAATCAATTAATGAGATGTTAGCGCATTACGACAAAAAACGTGATATCAAAAGTAAACAATCTTGGACACGTCAGAAACAACAAAAACAGAAACGAGTAGAGCAGCGCCAGAAAGCCCTTGAAAAACTAAAAACCCACCTGCAGGAGAAATCATGACCCACCCTTTAACACAAAACGAAGCCTCCCCAGTAATTTTACGACCCGTGAGAGGAACAACCATATACGACGAATGGCTCTCCGGCACATGCCATGCATGTAAATGGAACTGTGATTTTGATTTATTTCGAAGTGGAGATAATTTAGAATTAAAATCTTTTAGGAAAGACGCAGATCCATCGATTTGTACATCCGTAATACACGGTGCGTTATCAAAAGATTTCTCCACAGATGAATTGTATAGTGGATTAACATTTTCTTTATCATGTGGACAAATTAAATGCTCCTTCGATATAGTAGTTGATAAATCATGAAACGAACCAACCCGACTAAACTCGACCTCTACGGCACCGCTATATGTTCATCTATCGTTCTCATTGTAGCCATTGCATCTCATAGTCTTCCAGTTATCCTAATGGGATTAATTATCGCAGTAGGATTTGTAGCATCTATCCTTTACAACATGGAGGAGGGATAAATTATGACAAATAAACCACCGATTAGAGTAGCCGTCTATGGAAAGGGGCTGCCAAAAGTAAGATTTGCCTTCACAGGTGAGCCACCCATCTACATTTTTTCACTCCAACGAAGACAATATGATACTACTAGAAACGATATATTTGTGTATGATTGGAAGTATTCAAATTCTATGGGGTCAATTGATAAAATATTATTTGATTTCACAGAGTTTATCGAAAACTTTAAACAATACGTAAAATCAGGAACCATTATCATAGACAGAATGACAGATCTTATTCATTTCATTGATTACAAAGAAAAAGAACGCTCGCAAGTATTTTTACCAAGGACTTCCAGTATCATTAAAGATATCATCACACAACTCATCTCAACCAACCTCGATATCGTCATGCTCTTTGGAGAAAAGGAAATCTGGGTAAAAGATAAACCATCAGGGTATTACGATCCAGACTGGATTGAAGAGATTAAATACATGATACACTTTAAAATCCATGCTCTACCAAATGAGTATAGACAAGTTAACAGACTGGCCTACGCTTACCGAATAATGGACGAACCAACCATCTCCTACTTAAAATCAATTCAACCAGGGGATTAAAATGACAGAATGCTCAAACTGCCCAACCAAGTGCCACATGGAAGCCCGGAGATATGAATGCACTGGCTTATCCAAGTCAGACAACGACCGGATCAAATATCTCTGCGGCTGTGACAAAACCAAAGGAAAGCATATCGAGTATATTATTAGGTGAAATTATGACAAGAAAAACCACTTTCACTTGTGACGCCTGCGGCAATGAATACACCCAACTCCAAGACTTCCAAGTAATTTTCAACTCTCCCATTTTAAAGGCACTCGGAGCCGATCCCGAAGTCTACGATGCATGCTCACCCACCTGCCTGTTACGGATTGCCGACGCGATTAAGACACAATGCGACAAGGTCAATGATCCACATATTATAAGGTAAATCATGACACAACCAACATATAGTGACGGCACATTGTTTGATTCACTGCACAAACATCCATTCATCGTTTTTGAAGGAGTAGATTCAAGCGGAAAAACTACAATCTCAAAGAAGGTAGCCAATCATTTTGATAAATCGTATTTATCCAGTGAACCATTTCTTATTCAATACTACATTAGTCATTTATACTCGTGTAATCCTTATAAAAGAGCATTGTTATTTGCAGCGGATAGGGCAAGCCATTGCGAAGTATTAGAGCAGTTTCTTAAACACCGAGTGTGTATAACCGACCGCTATTTCTTTTCAAACCTCGTTTATCAGTCCGTTCTTGACAACGTCCCACTACCATGGCTCCATGCAATCCAACCACCCAACCTCATCAAGCCAGACCTCGTCATTTTCTGCACCGGTGATCTCTACACCGTCCTCGGTCGCTGCATAGCCAAAGGCGAGACCCAATGGGACTACGAAACCCTGTCCAAACTCCAGAGCGCCTACCACGACGTCCTCAAATTCGAGAAGCATCTCATAATTGATACCACCAAGCAGAGCATCGACGAGTGCGTCAGTCAGTGCATCACCGAAATCGAGAAGTTGATAACATGAACGTAAAAGAACTTAAAGAAATTATAAAAGACTTACCAGATGAAATGCCAGTGATACCTGCATACTATGGTGAGTGGGACACACATTACGGTTGTCATTTAGAATTCAGAGTAGAAGAACTTACCATGGATGACACTGGTGTTTTTGAGGGAACCGCATTGGAGGTTGCATTATTTTGAACATAAAAACCCTTAAATCCAGCATCTCCCAATTTAACGACGACCAGGAAGTCCTAATCACGTGCTACACCGAAACGGGCAGCCTCCTCTACTTCGACTGTCTATTCGTCGAGCAGCAGGGCCACTTCATCATTATCGGCCAAGACGTCAGCGGTCCCAACTATCCTGGAGAAGTGTGAGAAACTATGACTATTATAGAGATGTGTATGGAAATGATACTTATTTTAGTAGCATTCTATGTTGGATTATACCTAGGAGGATATAAACTATGAGCAACCCATTCGAAAAAGTCCTCGGGGTGACTCCTGAACCCAAAGTCTTGGAATTATTTTTACCATTTGAAACATCGAAGTATCAAATAGACTTCATCCAAGAATTTACTGGAATTAAAATAAAGAAATTACGTAAGATAATTCGAAAGTTCATGAAATGGAATATACTTATAGAGACTAAATCACCGATTATATCAACTAATTCAAGAAATAGTAATGAAAGCTATTTTCAAGGATGTGAATATTTTTATACTGTAAATCTTGAATCTCCACTCGTCAAGGCCATCCAAGCATTCAACAACGCCATGATCGAGGAAATAATCGGCGAGGAAGGGCTATATGAAATCCACGACTATTTAGAGGAACATCGGGATGATTAATTATGAGATTAAAAGAACTGGTTAACTGGTGGTGCTATGGAGACAAGAGCAATATAATTCAATCAGATAAACGAAGTAATTCAATGCCTAACGTTGCGACCCCTAACACTTGTAATCTCCCAGAAGATTTAATTAATGATCTTAATCGTATAATAAAGTCTATAGATATTACATATGGTTCATTGTATCACGGAGGAATGAGTCGTGGAGGATGGTATCATGATGAGTATATTGGAATACATTATTGTTATCATGATTTATTTACTAGGAAAAATTATGAAACGTATGAAATCGAATTCATGTCAGATGATATGTGTGTTAGTGTTCCAATGTATTCTCATACCAAATACTATTCCACGAAAGGCGCCCTAATTAAAACAGAAACGATCACAGGTGAACAGTTTGTATTAAGCGACTTCATTAAATTATTGAATTATTTATACCCAATAGAACAGAAATACCTCACTAGGGTTCAAGAAGAAACCCGATCAATGGAAGCATGCAAATTAAAACACGAATTGGAAAAATTAACACATATAAAAATTGCAGAACAAAAAATTCAACAGTTTAGAGACAAGTCATCATGAAAACAAGTGCATGCCAACGCGACGGTGTCAACAAATAAAAGAAAGGAAAGAAGATTCCCTTCTCTTACTTTACTGTGGTGTGCACATACCCATTAGTAACTAACACTATATAAACTTTATGGAGAAAAATTATGCCATTAGCATCTATATGCCTAACCTGTGTATTCTATTTAGAAGAATTAGAACGATGTTTCCTTAATAGAACACCAGACGAATGGATTAGCATACCATGCACATGCGATTACCACGTTTCCATGGAAGAAGCCTACGAATGGAAAACAAAGGAACTGGAAGAAACTATGGAAGAGAATTCTGCTTATCTACCGAACTTCATAGTAACGAGGATTACGCTATAATGACCCCTACCCAACGACACCCAACCCTCTCCCCATCAGACAAGTTCCACATAACCCTAACCGCCACGTGCCCACATTGCCAGAAGCCCTGGACTTTCACCCTCGACGAATTAGAACGCATGACCCTTTATAACAACTTCGCAATCTGCACTTGCAATCAAACCCGACTACACTGGCGTCACGACGGGGATCTCGCCTTCGACATCATCGACAGCATCACTGACAAAACCATCTTGGAGGCAATTAAGAAATGACAAACCAACCAGACAAACCGGAATATCGAGTTGACTACTCACCCAAATGCATCCACTGCAATAATTACGACTACTCTGACGACTACTGCGAAGCCCAGACCGACGACGACCCCGAACTCACCTACCCCGCTTGCAACCAGTTCTCCCAACGGCAAGACGACTACTGCACCTCTTGCGGCAAGCCCTACGACGAATCAATTGACGAGCCGGTCACCGAACCAGACGGCAGTGAAGAGTTCTGGGGAGCACGAGTCATGCGCCCCGACGTCGTGGTTGGATTTATATGTGATGATTGCGGAGAATACAACGAATTATAAGAGACAGTGCCTGTCTCTATAAGACTCTGCGCATTCTAAAAAGAACAAAGACACATCGTAAAGAAAAAGAGAGATAGGAAGAGAAAAAATTATGACTCAAAAATGTAAACATTACGAATTTACAACCGATGGAATGCCATGGAATGAACCAGTATATATTTGTAAATTAGAGGATGGCCAAGAATACCCACCCTATTACTGCCCATTTGAAAAAAGATTCTATGTTGCGGAGAGGTTTTGTAAATACTATGAAAGAAACGAGGAGTAAACCATGTGGATAGACATAGACAGTGACACCCTTATAAAAGAAATAAAGAAAACCTACGACGTAGAAGAAATTTATAGTGATGCCGACATAATATATTACGTAACGCACACCTTCGAACCCGACGAAGTATTTACAGAAAACGAATTAGCCCAATGGGCACTAGCCAACGGGTTCACCCTAGAGGAATAATAAATGACTAACAATGAAGAAAATTATAAAGACAAAGAATGCCCACTATCCTATAATTGTTTAGAACCAGTTCCAGATCAATATGGAATAGCATATATACACAACACCAAATATTGTAACACCACGCATTGTGCTGCATGGCAGAGATGCGGTGGAACAGTAAAAGAACCCATTTATGGATGTCGATTCATAGAACGTGGATGGGAGTATTAAAATGACACAAAAAGTAGTAATCAATAAACGCTACGGAGGCTTCGGGCTTTCACCAAAAGCAGAAGTTGCATACCTGAAACGCAAAGGCAAGACCGCATACTTCTACGATCCAAACTTTACAACAAAAGTATGGACAAAAGTAATCGACATCTCACAATTAACTTGGTTTTATCACACCGTTACCGTTGATTTAGGAGACACTGTCCCTGATGATTGCGACGACTACGACGATGCCGATTACTTTTCCTCTTACCGAATTCCACGCGATGACCCAGACTTAATCGCAGTAGTAGAAGGACTTGGAAAAGAATCCTGGAGCATACATTCTGAATTAGCAATAATAGAAATCCCCGACGACGTAGATTGGGAAATCGACGAATACGATGGATGGGAATCAATCCATGAAAAACACCGCACTTGGAGTTAATTATGCCTATAAAAGATGATATATTCGAATCAGCAAATAAAAGCGTTGCTGTATTTGAATTATCTCATAAATTGAGTAAAGTTCTTGAGTGGGATAAGTGGATCAAAGAAATTCCATTCATTCCATTTTCAAAAAAGTGGGAAGTTAAAATTATCCCACCTACACAGGGAGCAATTGTTCGGTTCCGTGTTAGAATTAGAAAATACAAAGATGCTAAATACATATCAGTTTACCTTGACTGTTATGATATATTGGGTTCATTTGGTTCACCATACTGGGAAATATACCCAAACAAAGAAGGAGACGTTTCAAGAATACCAATGAACGATATGGATGAATTACTGGCCGAATTAAAAGAAGCCTTTAAGTATTTATACAAAGATGATAATAAATGAATACCCAACTAGCAACCATACCACCAATCAAAGACCGGATGCATCGAAATTGTAATGAATGCTATTGGTATGATACAGGTTATTATTATGGATGTTCTTTATTTTTCATTGGATATAGGTCTGATAGAAATATTCATGAACATGACGTAAATTGGATGAGATCGCAAAAACTGCCCTGTCGATTCCACCTAATGGAGGACGAACTCAAGCAGATATTAGATCCCTACTTCATGGAGTAACCAAAAATGAACACACTTGAAACTTTACTAGAAGAAGCATCAGAGAAGAGATTCAATCGACTATTATTATCCTACCAATTGGAAAAAGAATTCAATTGGCAAAAATGGATTCATGAAATTCCATACATTTCATTCCCATCTGAATGGTCAGTTAAAGTGATTCCACCATACAATGGATCGATAATCAGGTTCCTTGTTAAATTAAAAACAGAACCAGATAGTCACAGAATATCAGTATTTCTTGATTGTTATGATGTACAAGGTTCAGTAGGATATCCATATTGGAAAATCTACCCTGATAAAGAAGGATGTCCTTTACGAATTCCAATGAACAACGTCGACGAATTCCTAACCGAACTCAACGAAGCCCTGAACTAATCTATACGAGAACCAACAATGCCAACAAAAATCTTAAAGATCACTCAATGTTGTCAGTGCCACCATCAAAAAGTAGTTCGAGACATATATAACGAAAAAATCATAGGCATGAACTGTGATCTATCCCACCGACCATTAGAATACAAACATTGGAGTGGCCTTGAACTCGTTGATGATCATGCCTTCCCAGAATGGTGCGAATTACCAAGCGAATCAAGTGTTGAGGAATTCTCATGACCACCGATGGTTTCTTTTATCATGGCGCTTGGATAGATTACAGCGAACTTACATACAACTACGATAAATATCGCAACTACTTATGCTGCCCTACACACAATCTCATGGGATATCACAAACCAAACAACTACGATCCAGCCTCATCAATTGAACCACAGGAAGGATCATATTGCGGCCTCACCTACGCCTTCTGCTATCTAAAAGGCGATTCTTATCCCATTAAAATAGAATCCCATAAGAGCGACCTTCCTCCCCACCTCCAAAGCATAATACCAAGACCCCGATGGTGCCCCTTAAAGGAGACAAAATGAAACCCTACCTAGACAAACCAATATTGTATTCAATTGAACAGCCAAGTGACAACCACCTCATCATCTACTTTGGTAAAAACGAGAACATAATCGAGATCAAAACACCAAACCAACACGTCATATCACTAATGTCCCAGTTCTTCAAGGACTACGATGTGTTTCAAGATCTTCATGATATAGTATTTGAAATACAGCATCGTCCTGAAGACAGAGAATCAATAATAAATGCCGTATTGAAAGCATGCAGAAGATACATAAATGAGGATGCTGAGTAATGACAACCTATTATTTCATGACCGACCAAGGAATTGACTTCGATTTCACTCAAATAAAAGTCAAACTCTTATCCAAACTCTCCGACCTACCACAATCCATCCAGAACTACGAATCAAAGGGCTACCACGTCGTCGGCATCAAACTTGATACAGCCTCCCCAGTAGCAGAACTCCTCTACGATCCCACCCTGTCAACCCCTGATCCAGACAGCCTGATCCACCGTGGCATCGAAGGCACCGAAACCGTAGACGAAGAGATTCCACGACTCCACGAATCCACAAATGAAATGGAAATAAAAAGAAGTCCTATTATAGAAGAATCATTTGATTCTAATGAAACAGATGAATTACGAGGTGCATCAATCTATGGTGGTGCGTTTAGTTCATCAATTATCAATGGTAATGGAAAGATAATTCGTTTATTCTAGTAGGGTGAAAAAATGGATATTAAAGATTACACAATTGAAGAACTATTTGACGAAATAAAACGTCGTGCAAATGAAGATAAATTTGGAAAATTAAAATTTTATGAAGGATATGATGATGAGATATATTTCGAGTATGGTTATAAAGTAGCACGCCTTATCACCGGAGAATACTAATGAGGTAGAAAATGAATCAAGACACCTACACGAAATACTACAATTCATACAAACCAGCATTGTGTCATAGCAACTCGGAGGAACCATGATTGATTTGGTAAAGTTATGGGAAATAATAAATGAATGAATTAACTGCTAGAAAAGGCGATAAGATTATATTTACTGGTGCTAGTAAAGGCCAAAGAGAATATGGTGTATATACCGGAAATTTTGATAATCTAATAATAGGAAACATATATACTATAAAACGAAAAGAAATGCATTCATGGCACACCAAGATATTTCTCCTTGAAGAAAAAGGAAGTTTCAATAGTGTATGTTTCGATGATCTGGAGGAGTTGATATAAAATGATCGACGACTACGACCAAATCCAACTCTACCAAAAGCACATTTACCCCTCTGGCAGAGTCCGTTACATCCCCGCAGAAAAGATCTACTCCTACGAACTCATCCAGCCCAACACCACTTACCTTGTAAAATCCCTATCACGCGGAGGCGTGCACACTCGTTACATCAGAGAAGAAATCAAACCCAACTACGCACCCATTTTATCCGCTCTGATAGACTTCGAAGAAGAAGCCATCAACATCCTCCATGATTCCAATGAGTTCAAGCCCAATAAAATTTTAACCCAGGAAGAACTAGACGCATGGGCCAAACTGTCCGGCACCAACCTCGTTTTCGAAGGCATCTCCATGCAGGAGTTCGTTAGTAAATTAATACAATTCCTAGAGGAAAGGGTTAGTGCCTACCCATTTTCAAACCCTACGCCAAGAAAAGAAGGCAAAAAGAAAGACGGAGAACCGTATGAATGCTAGTGAATTGATATTGAAACTGCAACAACTAATACAAGAACATGGAGATTTAGATGTTTATCTAACATCAGATTATTTCAATGGGGATAATATAGGAGCATGTTATTTAGTCAGAAATGTAGAACAGAGTCATAACTTTGGTAAACATAATTCCAAGTTCTTCCTCATAGATGACATAAAATACTTTTAAGGAGCATCAAGATGAAAAAATCAAACTGTAGCGGCTGCTACAACAACTTCTACAACCAAGGAAGCGTGGATGGTAACACCAAAGAATGTTGGATGTTCAAAAACGCCAAGATGATATGGTGTAAACTAATTCCAAACGATGTATATCCACAGGAATACTGGAAATACAAAAAACAACGACTCCCATCCTGTTACCGAATACTAGGAAAACACGTATTCACAAGTGAAAATAAGTATTACCACGCCAAAAAAGGAGACTACAAACTCTAGGAGTGTAATCATGACAAACTATGAATTTAAAGATTGGTATAATACATGGTCAAAAGATGCCCTGATAAATCGTCTCATGAAACTGGATGAATTTTTCTTCGACGTAAGGCATACTATACCACAACGACTGTGCCTAATAACAACAGATGATGAATACTCAAATGGATACAATGATGCAATAAAAACTTGTAATTCATTAATAGAACATTATACTGATCGATTTAGAACAGGAAAAGTGATAGCAAATAGGCATATACATTATGAGTAAAAATGTATTTCAATGTAACGATTGTTTTGATGAGTTCAAATACAATTGCGATATCAGATCCATTAAATTAAGGTGTAAAAGTAATTTTACTCATTACTTGATTACTGGATGCTCTAAAGACACTGGATACTATTATATAGAGGAAATGTAATGTCAGGACATTTTGAACACGGAGCATGGGTAGAGACTCATCCAGACGAAACGATAACTTTTAAAAACTGTAAGTTAAAGTTAGATGACAACCCAGAATCTCCATTTGTTTGTTGTAACATTTCATTCAAACCAAAATACGACGACGTAATTGATTCATTATCTTCTTTGTTTCCACTGTTTGAAAATGAAGTCTTGAACACATCACTGAAAATAGAATGTTCAATTGATGATCACATAAAGTTCGAAAAAGGAAAATCAATTAGGTTGAGCGATCAATTCAAGGAGGAATTATAATGGGCACCGGTATAGGCATTGACTGTAGACGCTGTGGCGATCAACTCAATTACGACGACGGCTTTGACGACCGACTTCAACTCTGTCATCGCTGCGCCAGTATCGTCAAGTTCGATCAACTCTCAAAATCAGAAACCTGCAGAGACCCTGACGACTACTACCACACTCCATACGGCATCTCATCATTCGACACCAAAGTCCTCATTGACGAGTTACGAGGCCGCATCGAATGGAACATGGAAGAGAGTGAGAAAGACGAGATACTTGAAATGAGTAAACAAATATTAAAAGATAGGTATCCTGCAATATATGACAAATTAGACGAATGGTTACAATATTCGCCGCTAGATCGATCAATTGTAATCAAATTACCAGAGAGATGAAACATGAATGAAACTACAATTAATCTTTTAAAAGAAATAAAATCTCCAACAGAAGCAAATAATACTCTAGTAGATTGGCGAATTTATAATGTATTAAACCACCTTGGAGACTTGTTAACAGAACAAATTCTTGAACAGAGAAAGCAAACAAAACAATTGGATCTCATGAATCATTATCTATACGAAATAAGTATGGACATAAAGATGATCAAAGATTTTTCATCTAATGGATGAGTAAAATATGTCATTAAAAGATTACTTATTTGGATCTCCTATATGGGAGTATCCTAGCGAACCATATCAATCAAAACTATTGAGTGAGGATGAAATAACTCCACAAATTAGAAACGATTTAGATTATGGAGCCAAGTTATCAAATAGATTAGAATTCTTGAGCCAACAAGGTTATAACAAGATACATCAAATACCATGGAAGGGAATGGGTTATGATGACGATACTATTACGGTATATGCACACGATTACACATCCACATTTGTACAATACGGTCGAAGTTTAACAATATTTATTGTAGGAAAAGTGAAAGAAACTAACCAGCGTATACACATCGTGAATAGTGAAATTGCATTTTCCGAACAACACGTTCATTATGATACTACTTATAGAGAGTGTGTATATGATTATATTCAGCATTATGCTCCCATTAAATGGAACTGTTCTGAAGAATGTAAACAAAACATCCTCAAATACATCGATGATAATATATTTAATATTGATGTGGTTCCGATAAAAGACTTGTATTGTAAACATTTATCAGAAATAATGAAGTGATTAAAAAATGTCAAAATTTAAAAACACGCCAATTACTGGCCTAAACGAACGGAGGGGCCGCTGCGCGCCCCTTCCAACCCCACGCATTGTTAGGAGTGAGAATAATGATTGAAAATTATATTATGCTCATAAAAGCCATTGCAACCTCGATTATCATCATCATAGCATGCTTATTGTATAGCCACCTAGAAAAAGAATTTACCCGCCTTCTAAACGACAGGGACACTTACTCGTTGTTCACACGAATCGAACAGTTCTTTCTAACAGTCATCGTAACAGTCTTGCTGGTAGTGGGATGGAGCATTTAGTGGAGTAAAAATGATCATAGGAATAACCAAAGGTCTGACTGCTTGGCTCCAAGAAGAACCTAGAAAAAATAGAAAAATGAGAGAACAACAAGCAAAAGAAAATGAAGTAAAAATGACAGAGGAAAATAATGGAATACATAAGTAAATATTTTCCATTCATTGATTTAAACGATTTTATATATTTTCTTACAATCACAATACTGTGTGTATTAACATTATTTGCTTGTATATATGGCATTTCAAAATTTCCACATGATAATACCAAACTTACGCAAATTTACATTATTATGGGTATTATAATATTTATATCATTAATACATTTAAAAATGTTATTAAATAGAATCAGAAGTATAAACAACTATGTAAAGAAGTGAATTAAAGATGAAAGTAAGACTTATCTTACGAAATGGAGTTGCTGATTCAGAAGGTAAACTTGCTGAATATCGTTACATGACCTATGTAATTGATCTGCCATCTGAAATTGCAATGGATCGTCCTGATGTAATTGGAGCGGAGTATTTAAAGGAGTAAAATGAAAGTAATAATCATAAACAAGACCTCAATTAGTGACCCGAGATTACTAACTCTAAAACCACTCTACGAACTACCAGGCGAAGGAATCATCTACGTCTCGCACGAACTGCCGCCTGACAAGGAAAACTGGGTCTTGATTGATTACAAACACGACTTGACAACCTACAGCACAACCCACAACCTCTTCCTTAAAACTGCCCGGATCTCACACCAAAGAATGCTCTTCCGCTCTCTCCTCCCACTGAACACCTCCCATGAAACACCAAATGAAACACCAAATGAAATACCCCCACCACCACGCCCGACTCCTGCTGTATCAACATGCACTTGTACAGCACCTGCAGGACACCGGACCAAGATCTGCAACTCCTGCGACCATTACGAAATCGAAACCCAAACCTGTGAACGACACCCCCAATCCTTGGATATGGCAAACATAATCAAGTTCAAATGTGGAGAGTTCAGGGGATGTTTAAACACTCCCCTTGAAACCCCTAGTAGAGAAAAGAGGTAAGATAACTATGAAAGAGAAAGAAGAATTAACTGAAGAACAAGTTGCCAAATGGTTACAAGATCATAAGAAAATATTTTTCCAACTCATAGAAGATCCTATGTATTATGGAGTGTGCTATATGATCCAAGATCCATCAGAATATATTGAATATAAAGGTGACATTCCATTTGAGCAAAAATTTAAAATTGGACCGGGTAAATATTGGGATGCTTATTATAATTGTGGTGTATGGTATACTCGTATAGAACCAACTCCTTATCCGTACACTATGAAAAACCCCTATGATAAGTATTATACAGTTTACTTTTCCCGGAGAAACCCGCAATTAATTGAACTTGAAAAAGAAAATGAGAAATTTAAGGAAGAAATGAAACAGAATTTACACACTCATTGGTGGAAATAATTATGAAAGAAATACCAAAACCCAAAGACTATTACTCGTGTATAGAATATTATCATCCGTTTTATGACATACTTTACAATATAAAATGTAAAGTTAAACTGAAATATGGGTGCTCAAAAAATTCCTACACCATAGGAAAACTACATCTTAACTTTAATACAGAAAGTATTAAGATTTATTATGGAAAATCAAAAGATATGGAAATAGTTTCCTGCGATCCGTATGGTGATAGTTGGACATCAGGAATAGAATTAGACGAAAGGGCCGTAATATACAACATTCTTTTAGACGAGTTGCAATTTCTAAAATGTAATGAAAAAAGAAATCTGTTTTCAACTCGAAGAAAGAACAAAAGGAACAGAGAATACTTAATGTGCAGTCTTAAAAAGTATCTTTCTGAACAATAATTCACATCGGAGAATAAAAATGACAACAACACTACATTTGTGCAACCACTGCGCACACAACCGGCTTGGCGTCTGCTCTGAAACAGGAGCCTCGCCGATCATAACCGAAGACGCTCTTGAATACCTGACCCTCTCATGCCCCGACTTCATCCAACGCACTTTCCCATACTGCCCCCACTGCGGCACACCATTCACCTTGGCTAATGAAGTCGTCGATCCAGATGGCGAGGACAGTTACTTGGAAGAGAACCTGGGGTCTGATGGGCTAATTGGATTCACGTGCTTGAACTGCGGAGAGTTAGTATTAATAGAGGAAATGAAATGACGTACAGAAAATTATATGAAGATGGACTTGGTCACAACTGCCATGATTACTTGAAGCCGCCGTGTTTTAAGTCGAAGTGTGACAAGTGCCCGTTCAGGAACATGTGTGAGAATGCTGAAAAGAAGTTCTTTGACGGAGTGCCTTACTGGAATGGAGAAAGTTGGGTCACGGTGTGAATGATCACAAACTTTATATGTTGGTAAATCGAACTGGTATGTGCACCACAGCAGAAAGAAAGGGTTTGAAAAGGGAAACGCAAGTTGCCCTTTCCTTTCAATTTGTTGACACCGTCTGCCGAACCTCATTTTGGCCGCCGATTTTAGAAACATTTAAATACCACCGCGTTCTAGTATATAAACATATGTGCCCTGTTTCGAAGTGGGAAATTTATGAATACCTGGAGGCCCAGAAGGATGCGATTGATGCCGAGGCTTCTAAACACAAGAGCAACAAAGTGCGCCAATTTATCAGGGATTTTAAGCAACAGCATGCCCTGAACGAGGCCGCCGTAGATACAATGTATGCCGAGTTTTGCGGCGCGCACCCGGAGGTTCCCATGAAGGACACTTACTTCCGCACCATTTGCGAAAAAACTTGGGAAACCCACGTCGTCACCCACCTCGTCGATGGCAAGAACGTGCGCACCGTCATGATCAACCTCAACAAGGAGAAGCGCAAGACTTAAATACTTCTCAACCAAAACGTTTATATAATGTTAGACGGCTATGATCAATCTGCGTGCGGCTTCTGCGAGAATTTTACCTTTTCTGACGAGTTCCCCACCACGGGGCTGTGTTCACGGGAGGGCGCGCGGTATCTAATCGACCCGACGTGCTTTTGGTTCAAGGTATCAACGCGCAACAAGTTCCTCTATCACTGGTTCTTCGAGTGGGACGAAAACTTCATGTACCTCACCAGCGACTTCACCGACGTCTTCGGCATCTCACGCCACTTGTCGCGCCACTACCTGCTCAATATCCTGACCTACAACGAGGCCAAGGTCTTTCGGATAATCATTAGCAACACCGGTTACTATATGAAGCGCACCAACTTCGACGTCGAGCAAATGAGCCGGTATGCAAAGTATAAATTAGTCAAGATGACGACGTGATAAAATGATCCCATACTTTTACGAAATCAACTTGGTATTCAGTATGATTTACACAGTTATACTAATTGCCGGAGCAATATACTTGGTGCGAACAATGTTCAGAAAACGCGGCCCATAATGCGCAGGAAACGGCGTCAACAAAAGAAAAAAGGAAAGTGCCAAGTTGCATACTTCCCTTTTCCCCTTTGTCTGGGGGCACATACATATTAGTTCCTAACACTATTTAAACCTATTGTTACAAGGAGCGTAGCGACTTTACAATACATTTATATCTGTAAAAAGCACACGTATAGATGGCAAAAGCCAACACGCCATACCAAAATCTGCAATTAACCTTACGGTAAATACAGATTTTGAGGAAACCAGAAAGAAAGAGAATTTATGGAAGAAAAACAAGAAGTGTATAGACCACGAATACGGGTTGAAACATTACCAGATAGTGAACCTAATTATGCGTGTAGATTCAACACTCGCATATATTTGGATGATAACCCCATGCAAGTCAAGTATTTTAAAATGGAATTGTCTAGTTCGAATGTTTATGAAGTTACTATGACCTTTATTCCAAAGGATGTTAATGTTAACTTGATGGATTCGAAAATAAATGTAAAAGAGTAAGTAAAATGAAAGAGAAATTCGAAGAGATAGCAGAGCGCTACAAAATTACCCTAGAAGATGTGCAGAAGGAATACGCCAGTTTTGCGGCAAAGGTAAAGCCGATTATGGAGCGGGACTATCCTGATGCCGTAGTTGAAAAGACCAATGAGTATTTCGTCCAGAATGTAGGCAAGATCTTTAAGCCTGATGCATACACTACTGCACTGAAGCGCGAGAAAGATGGAACGGCTCTTGGAGTCATTGGCACTATCGTCAGTATTTCCCCGCCAAATGATCAGAACTCCTTTGAGAAAGATATTCGTCGTAAGTTTTATAATAAAAATCCAGATGCTGCGGTTACTGGTGGAATTGTTCGAGAAGGGGTTAATAAGAATGGTGAACGGTATCCAATTCCTACTCATAGCAAGTATAAGTTAAACAACAAGTTAGAACCAGTGCTTGATGATAATGGAGAAAAGATTCTTGATGATAAGTGCGGAGAAGACTTTACTAAATTCCTAATGACGAAGATGCTATTCTTTGCCACCAAGGAATCATGTGGTGAAAAGGATGATGGGTGGAAACTACTTTATGCATCGTTGCCATACAACGAAGAAGCGAAGACAGATAGAGTTCCAGGAATTATGCGCAAATCTAAATTAATTGGAACTATTACCAAGCAGCCTTATTTGAATGTTCTCCGGGATGCATATGCGGATCAGGGATTTATCAAGCCAGACGAAGTAGATATTTGGACGCTTGCAAGTCAGTTTCTTCCAAAAGAGAAATCCTATATTGGGTTAGATCAGGTTGAAGATCTTGCATCTTATAATATGTGGATTGCGCGCGTTAATATTGTCAATATATATGATAAACAGGAAGGAAAAGTAACCATTGAAATGAACAGTGACGACGTAGTGGGAGGAGTTAGAGCATCATCCCGTAACCCAAAGATTGTGGACTATGTAAGAGGTTATGTTGATGTTAACCGGGAAGCATATGTTATTGCAATGCGTAAGGGCTTTACTAACAAGGAAAATGAATACGTTCTGTACAACGAACTCATTGGGATTATACCATCCACCGAAGTTGACTCAACCGAAGACGAGATCATGAAGATGCTATCAGGTGGCAACTGATTTTCATTAATTTTTAGGAGCGAATTATGATAGCAAAATGTGGAAAGTGTCAGTACCGCAGTGCAAATCTTGGATTTGAAATAAAGGGAAAACTCACGCGGTGCCTGTTTTGGCCTGGCGATCCTATTAGGAAAGAGAAGGACTTTGATAAGTGTGGCCAGTTCATTGAAGGAGATCCAAAATTCATGGACGATGCTGAATACAAGGCATGGACATCATACTTTGGTGGTAATTTATCCGATCAAGCCGCTGTATTGATTGATGTTATTAACGATGGTAGCAAAACTGTTACAGTTAACAACACTGTAAATGCAGCACCAGAAACTACGAGTAAACCACTAGTTAAGGGGAAGGGTAAAGCATGAACTGGGATGAGACGCCGAAGGTAGTGGAGCCAGTGAAGGAGTTGTCGAAGGAGGAGATTGCGAAGCAGGAGAAGAAAGCGTTCAAGTTTGGGAAGGGTATTAAGCCTGCGCTGGAGATACCGGAGTATAAGAGTAGTGTAATGGCTCTGTATGGGATGTTTCACGCCGGTAAGACTCATTTCGCTGCTACTGCTCCACTTCCTGTGATATTCATCGACACAGAGCGGCGTTGTGACCGCATTATTAAGCGGATGCCAAAGGAACGTCAGAAAGAGATGTATGTGTTTGATATTCTTGAGTATGCCGAGGTTGGTAGTGGAGACATCGATTACGTTAAGATGCTCGACCGGTTCCAGACCGAGATAGTTTCCTTTGCCAACGATCTCAAGTCACAGACTGCAGATGGCGTCATTGGAACTATTGTTGTGGACTCCATGAGTGACATTGTGCGGTGGTACGATCAATGGTTGAGACAGCAACCTGACATCAACATGAAGAAGATCCAGTTTGAGAAGGGGCGTTCAAAGACCGAGATTCGGCACGTCGTTGATATTTTCAAAATGACTGGATGGAATATCATTATGACGTTCAAGTCAAAGCAGGTATGGAGTGATGAAGGAGTGCCTCTTGATGCTTATAACCCGGAGTGGTCAAATGATCTTGGATACTCGTCTGACTTCATAGTTAATATCAAGAAGGTAGGTGATCGTCGTGAATATCTCCTGACGAAGAATGCATTTGGTTCCACCGACTTGCAAATTGAAGATGTGGATTGGGATGGGTTTCACAAAATCATACGTGACAACATCGTTCCTATTGGTGCCTAGATGGAAGAACTGATGACGATGACGGAGGAGGACTACAAGGCCAAACTGTTGGCTCTTAAACTCTTCCCCTTGTCAAAGTCCAAGGTCTCTTCTTACAAATTCTGCCCGTGGCAGTTCGCCCTTCGGTACATCAAGAAGGTGCCCAGTGAACAGAACTTCAAGATGGTCATAGGCATTCGGTATCACCACTTCATGGAAAAGTTCTTTGACTACATCGACACAACAAACGATTGGACTGAACTCATTCATGAAGATTACACACCATTCGAACGTGGCCTCCTGTCGTGGTCTATTAGTATGGAGTACGCCCGCTACGTCATCTACTGCAACGCTAACCACGAAGATCTCTATAAGCCATTCATTCGCGAAATAGACTTCTATAACACGCCCCTTGACATCCACGGCATCATAGATCGTAGTGATCATATCATTCCTGAAATCATCCCATACATGGAAGGCGAAATCTCCAATCGTGAAAAGAACGGTCTCTTAAAGAAGTTGGCAGCAGGCAAGAAACTTCTCTGTATAACCGAGTACAAAACGGGTGATAGTTTCTTTGAGAAGGGACTTAAAGAAGAGATCAGTCTCTATAAACAGTGCTTCTTGGGAGATCCCAGGTTCAGTGATTACGAAGTGGGTTGCGGTTGTGTAATAAACCCCAAACTCAAGAAGATTCATTACATGAGCCTTGAGCGGGACGAGACTACCATGGCAAAGATTGAGACTGTAAAAGAGAACATCAGGCAACGTGTATTCCCAAAGACCTGCTCTTATGGAAAATACGAGGCTTGTAAACTATGTGAATATGGAGAGACAGGACTTTAAAATGAAGTGTTTTTATCATAATGACCCAGATGGCTGGTGTTCAGCCTTCTGGGTAAGAAAGTATTGTGAAAAGCAAGGAATTCCATTCACACGTGAAGATTTTATAGAAGTGAATTATGACTCTGGTTGGTTAGTAGATAAAGTTGAACAAGGAGAAACAGTGTTCATGGTTGATTTTAGTGTTGAACCAGAACAAATGATACTATTTACTACCAATACGGATTTTATATGGATCGACCACCATATTTCAGCCATAGAAAAAATGGAGAAATACAAAGGCGCATACGAATTTAAAGGAATACGTGATACCAATTATGCGGCATGTGCATTAACGTGGTTATATTTTAATTGGGATTTAGATTATTCGTATTGCGAATATGATTTTCCTGAATTTACAAGGCTTATTTATCTATGGGATTCTTGGGAATGGAAAAAACTTGATGAATTTGACCAGGTTGAAGTAGAAGCATTTATTGTAGGGTTACAAGCAAGAGATACTCATCCGTGTTCGGTGGAATGGGATAGATTAAACGATCCAGTTAAAGAAGAAAAATTAACCCGTGGGAAAATTCATGTGTTATCCATCGTGTCGTCTGGCCAGGATATGTTAGCATTCAGAGATGGATATGCAAAATCCTTATGTTCAACAATAGGAAAAGTGGTTGATTTTGAAGGTTACAAATGTTTTGCCTGTAACATTCCGAAGCCAAACTCTGAATGGTTTAAATCAGTTGATGCTTCATTATATGATATCATGATGCCATTTTATTACAACATGAATACAGAACAATTTATTGTGTCACTTTATACTACAAATCCAGATATAAACGTTGCAAAAATAGCAGAAAAGCATGGTGGTGGAGGACATAATGGTGCTGCTGGATTTCAATGTAAGGATTTGCCGTGGAGAACATGATGGCAGCGAATAATGAAGAGCCAACCGCAACAGTAAACTACGTAACCAATGTAGTAACTCACAATAACGCCAAGGACATTGGATGGATGATGATTTTTATTGGGATCATTATGCAGTGTGTGATGTTCCTGTTTAATGCAATGTATAAATTGAATTTGGACTTATGGCAGTTGTTGTTCCCGGTCATTGTCTTGGCCGTGTTTTTGTGCGCACCACTGTTGAACAATCTGACTAAAAGATAACTTCTCTTTTTAGTGTTTGTTTTTAATTCGGAGGGTGTATGAGTGAGAAACATTATTGGGTGCTAGAAGAAGCCACCTACCAGGTCACTGATGGGAAACCTGAAATCATTCTTTTTGGGCGCAGTTATGAAGACAAGTTTAAGACTGCGGTGCATGTGGTGAAGGGTTTCAAACCGTACTTTTATGCCCCGGCTCATGAGAGGCATTACGATCATTTGATTACGCATTATGGCCCTGACGTGGAGATCGATGCACTTGGCAGGGAAGTCAGGAAGTGTTACACGAGGATTCCAAAGGATGTTAAGGCTGTCAGGGACAAGTTTGAGTTCACTGACATGGCAGACTTCCTGTTTGAGAAGAGATATCTTGTGGATGCGGGCATTAAGTATGCGTATGAGTGGGATGCGAAGCGTGGAATAGCGACTCCGGTTGACGTGCCAAGTATTCTGATGCCTAGGATTGTTTACTTTGATATTGAAGTGCTAGCCCCGGAATCTATTTTGCCGCTGCCTTTTAACCCTGATTACCCTGTTGTGTCAATCCAAGTCATGGACAGTTACACCAAGAAGATTGTAGTGTTCACCAATGGGTTGCCATGTCAGTGTGCTGAAGATCATATGGAGTGTGGTAGTGAAGCGAAGTTGTTTAAGGCGTTTCAAAGTTACTTGAAGGTAATTGATCCTGATATTATCAGTGGTTGGAATATAAGTGCCTACGACGTGCCTTATTTGATAAAACGAGCGCAATTAATAGGTGTTTCCATTTCAGGTCTGGGTAGATGGGGCAAGCCGTATGCTGAATTTACTACTCGTGATAATAAGAGTGCTTGGAGTATCAAAGTCAAGGGTCGATCAACGTTGGATATGATTGATGCGTATAAGAAACTCATGATCATGAAAGGTCAAAAGGAGTCGTATGCATTGAAAGAGATTTCCAAAGAGTATGGGTTTGAGTATATTGACTATGGTGCCAAGCTACAGAGGCTGTTTGATAATGGTGATTGGGACACATTTCTTCAGTACTGTAGGAACGATGTTATTTCCTTGGAGAATATTGACAACCATCCTGATGTAATACTTTTCGAGTTTTACGAGTATATCAGGATGATTTGTGGAACTCGTATTGACGACACGTTATATAATTCAAAATTAATTGAAATGTATCTTCTGCATCATGGTATTAAGCCGATGCCAACAAAACGCTATGGTGGTGAGCCAAAGAAGAAGTATGAAGGTGCCTACGTGATGTCTCCTCCACCAGGGGTGCATCAACAAGTGGGTATGGTTGATTTGGCAGCACTGTATCCCACGATCATGAGGGCATATCCAAATGAGACGTGCCCTGATATCGACTTGAAGATTATCGAGATGATTAACACATTTGTCGATGAGAGAGAAGCGTTAAGAGAATTGAGAAAGTCTGGTGATGATTCAAGTGGCACTGCTGTGAGAGAGTATGCATATAAAGTTTTGGCTAATAGTGTGTATGGAGTAGTGGGGTCGCCTAATTTCAGGTTGTTCAAACGAGAGTGCGCTGAATTTGTCACTTCGACTGGCAGGAATATTATCCATTATATACATGAACAATTAACTGATAAGTATATGAAAACCGTAATATATGGAGACAGTGTAACAGGGGATTCTATTGTTGAAGTGTATGATGACGAATTTGATTTGAGAGCAGTAAAGATAGAGGATTTATTTACTAAAGTTGATTATAAAAATGGTGATAAAGAATATTGTAATCTTGAAAATGTATTTACAGATTCTATTGATGATAATAAACGAGTAATTACAGAACGAGTTATGTATATTATGCGACATTTAACTGATAAACAATTATACATGGTTATATTAGCAAGTGGTAATTCTATTGTAGTTACGGAAGATCATTCAATATATGTATATCGTCCAAATAAAGGAATTGTAGAAACAGTAGAGTCTAAAAAACTTAAAGGTAAATATGTAATTTATAAATATGGCAGCGGTGCAATTCAAATATCAAAGGTAGTTAATTTGAAAAAACTTGGCAGAACTACCAATTATGTATATGATTTAAGTAATGAAACTCACCATAGATATTTTGCAAATAATATACTTGTGTCAAATACGGATAGTTCAGCCTTTAATTCTATTTCTAATCCAAAAGAAGGTTTAGAAATACAAGACAGTCTTAATCAAGATCTTCTATCTTGGAGCAACGAGCATAATGCAAAAGTTCCATTCTCTCTTAAATTTGAAAAACTCTATCGAACTCTCCTATTTAAAAAAGGCAGCACTGGCAAAGATGTAGCAAAGAAGAAGTATTGTGGACATTTGCTTTGGGAAGAAGGTGTTGTAAAAAACGAACTCAACTTCAAGGGGTTGGAACTCAAGCGTTCTGATCAATCTCGTGTTACAAAGACCTGTCTTTACAAGTTCCTAGATCTTGTTTTAATGGAAGTAAAAGTGCCAGAGGCCATTAATTACGTTCACGAAATCTACAAAAAATCCCTAGCAGGAGACCTCCATTACCGCGATGCATCAATTCCAAAGATGATCCGCTCCGTTGGTAACAAATCTCCTCACGCACGCGGCATCGAGAACACCAAAACCTACTACCACTATAACATTCCTGATGGCGTCAAGCCCCGGCTCCTCTACCTCAAAGGCTCGGTCAAGGAAATCTGTATCGACGACGAATTTGAACTCGATCCTGTGACAGTTGAGAACATAGACTGGGAGCAAATGACCGAATCAAATATAACCAAGAAGATGAAGAGTTATATAGAGAGTTTGGGGTATAAATGGGACGTTGTGATCCATGGGCAGACTAGCCTTGATAGATTCCGGTGAGGTAAGGGGATGTTAACACTCCCCCTTAACCCCCTAGTCAGGAGAAGAAATGGTAAAGAGAAAGAAGGTAGAAGTTATAGAAGAGATTATCGATCATTGGTGTAAGGATTGCAAACACGCTAACTTGGAAAAACATAAATGTGTAAAGTGCGATATTATATTGAACCAGAGATCACATTACAAATGTAGTTCGTACGAGAAGGAGGAAGAAAATGGGATTATTACGTAATTATTTCTATGGAAATGATGCAAATAAAACTGAAATAGCACCTAGTAGAAATATTCCAAAATATTCTGCAGAAGAATTATATTGTTTTGCTCAATTTGCATATTGTAAATCTTCTGCAAATGCTGATAATAGTAGATCTTTTAATGATAATTTATTTCTGGTGTCATATGAGGATCACGGATCAGGATATTATTCTAGGTATGCAGTAGTGTATGACGCTTCTATTTCACCGAATTGGAAGGATTTTCCAGATGAGGCATTGTTTGTAGTTTATCGTGATAATGATGCTGAAAAAAAATATTCTGTGTATTTTTGTGATGAGTGTAATGATATGTGTAAGACAACTATTATAAATGAATTAGTTAGGCTTGGTAGCATTGGGAAAGCAAAACGCGATTCAGAATTATTACAGATACAAATGATGGAACGCCAACGGGAATTACATAATTCCAATAAAAGAAGGACTGCATGCGAATTGGTATGAGAAGGAGGAAATAATTTGACAGAAATAAACCTAAACGAAACAAAGCACCACTTGCACGACTATTTCCAACATGGTATATTCCAACTCAAGGAGGCGCGGAATAACATACCCAACTACAACAGGAGCATTAACTACCAGTTGGTTAAGAGTGGGTTTTTAGAGATTGCGCGGGTGAATAGATCACCAGCAAAGACAAAGACATACTACAGGGTAAGGGAGAGATTACATTCTCCCCTCAACCCCTCTAGTTTGGGAGATTAAGGATGACTATTAAATGTAAACACTATCAAATAGATGAAGAGAATAGCCTCGATAGATGCAATATATTAAAAAATGAATTATATTTTGAATCAATTAAGTATTATGATTCGAAGAAAGATGCGTGCGTATTTACTAAATCCATTGTATGCAAATACTATGAACCAAAAGAAGAAGAAAAATACGCCCTCTTTGCAGAAACGGTAACACTCATTCCAATTTGTGGAAGTAATGATGATTATTTTGGTTGTTTTGGGAATAATAAAGAAGTTAAAACACAAATCCAACTGACTGACCCGATGACTCTGGACGAACTGATTGACAAAGCGGCGCTGTGGATGAACTACGAAACCAGTTGGCTGAAGAACGTCGTTGTGAAGAAGGTAGAATCTAAATGAGTTATGACATCAGTCTCCTAGATCCTATCACCAAAGAAACTATCCAGTTAGACGAGCCGCATGATTTACGAGGTGGGACATATGCTCTGGGTGGAACAACTGAAGCGTGGCTGAATATAACTTACAATTATTCCAAGCATTATTTTAGATTATTTGGAGAGAAAGGAATCCGAACTATTTACGGCATGACAGGAAAAGAGTCGATTCCACTTTTATATAATGCAATTTTAAATCTGAAAGATGATGCTACTGATAATTATTGGGACGCAACTGAAGGTAATGCCAGACGAGCACTGATAGACTTGCATGCCTTGGCTGTTATGCGGCCAGATGGGGTGTGGGACGGTGATTGAAGGGAGGCCGTTGCACTTACCCCTTCACCCCCTTGCTATTCAAATAGTGTAAACTTCCCACTCTTTTCCATGAGATACATTCAGCACAAACTATTAGCCCTCTCTAACCTCCTCCACCTTTCCCAACAGCACCTCATCATCACCATCACCCCGACTTTCACATGGACTGCTATTACACCCATAGACTTTTATTTCGCCGAAACGTATAATGATCTAGTCGATAAGATCAACCAGGGAATACGTGACACTATGGCAGAGAACAACATAAGCGACGTGGACTTGTACGAGGAGATGAAGAAGATAGACATGCCAAAAGAACCGGGACGATGGTATTAACATGGAGAACAAGTGCGCTTATTATTATACGGATATGTATCATGCTGGATCGCTCTGTTATGGTTATGATAAATGTTATTGGACAGAGGATGAAGAAGCGCGAGAGGAATGTGAGTATTATAAGGAGAAAGTTTAATGACAAATGAAAAAGCAGCAGAGTTAAAGCGAGATGAAATGATAAAAGTATGGAGAAGAATAAAAACGTCACTACTTTACATAGATTTGTTAAATAGTGAATATTATGATCTTCTTGAAATGCCAGATGAAATAAGAGATCATTATGATACTCTTGGAAATGATGAAATACCGAAGTTCATAGAAATTATGGACATAGCACTTGGTTTAGAAAGGAGATATTAAAGTGAGAGGACATTTTGAAAAGGGAGCGTGGGTTGAAGAAGCACCAAGTAAATCTATGAAACAATTAATTGCTGAAGAGGTTGCGGAGAGAATGAATGACGCATATTTAGAACTTAATGACTCTCTACAATTACGAGCAGAAACTGAATTAAATAAGAAAATTGACAAAGCAATCAAACGGGTGGATTGGAATCATGCATCTGATATACCAGTTCCAACCAGAACATATCTAGGATTTATAAGAGAGGAGTGGCTTTATCTATTGCTTTGTACGATTATGATAGTTCTTGTAATTTCAATTGATTGGTGGATTAAAAAATGACTGAATACAACGTAGGGCGTATATCTAAAGTATTATGCAATGGAGTAGAAGTTGAAAAGCGACAATATCATTATTCTATGCTTTTTGATACCAAGGAAGATATGGATCATATTGATGAACTTAATGGAGAGGTAAGAACTGCTCTTAATCAAGTGCGTGTTGGCGAGCGATGTTATTCATTAGACCCTAAATATGAACGAATCTACGGAACAATTGAAGAAGAATATCCCGAAACCTTCGTTGTTAGATTTGATACTCCTCCAAAAGTGGGCTGTGAGGTTTACATAGAATGACATTACCAGATTACCTGTTATCATGTCCGTTATGTAATGGGCAATGCGCTGTTTGGAAACATGAAAATGGTAATTGTCATGTTACCTATTCTTATTCAATTGAGTGTGAAAACGAAGACGATTGTGGATGCAGCACTGGTGAGTTTGATACAGCAGAAGAAGTAATAGAAGTGTGGCATCGCAATCCCCACGGTAGGATTAAATTCCCAATGAAAACAGTTAACTTTTAAAAATCATGTCCACAATCGAGGATCTTGCAGAGAAGGCACTGCAGAAGTGCAAGGATCGCATCGCGCGGACGCATAAGTCACTGCAGGAACTTGAGTTGGACGAGAGTGAGTTTGAGATAAGTAAGAGAATGAAGGAGAGAAGAGGGCTGTGATAGTTATCAGTGATACGTATTTAAAGGTATCGTCAATTAGCGATAGGGTGAAACAAAATGAACAGTGAAAGAATTAGAGAAATATTAAAAGGATTTGATTTTGCAGATCATAATATCATTTACATCGACTGTGATATAATAATATTAGACCCACCAAAGGGTATTACCATGAATGCGTTCTGCCTTGGGGTTTATGATGTAATGTATGAACTGCGACGGGAAGGATTTGAAGGAATGACAATGTATACTTTTAATGGATTGAAACACATTGTATCAACGTGAGTATTATGACCCCTAAACTCTACACAGACGGTGCGTGCCGTGGGAATCCGGGTGATGGTGCTTGTGCATGGAACTTGGTCAAAGACGACACTATACTATTTTCCACTGCTGTTTACGTAGGCCACTGCACGAACAATATCGCCGAGTACTGCGCGGTGTTGTATGGACTTATCTCGCTCATCCCATCGGACGTCAAGGAACTCATCGTCACCAGTGATAGTGAACTGATAGTAAACCAATTAACAGGCACGTATCAATGTAACAAGCCAGAGTTGAACTTCTACCGGGTGCAGATCCTGGAGATAGTGAAACAACATTTTAAGAGTGTGAAGTTCGAACACGTTCCAAGGACGGATAGATTTATTGGGGATTGTGATAGATTGTGTAATGAAAGATTAGATCAGATTAATAAGGAAAAAGATTATGGGATTATTTGATTTTTTATTTGGAAGTAGTGAACAGAGTAAGGAAAAATTAAGGAGATCGATGTATCATCCAAATACTCCTACGTATGGAATGTTTGGTGGTATGTATGATCATTGGCCCGGTATGAGTGTTCCACATAGTGATACCACCACACCTCGCGTTGCAAAGAGAATAACAAATGGGGTGTTACAGGAACTTCCGGTCAAGAAATGCTCGGAATGCCCATTTTCGTGCATGGGATATATTGGTATTACACGGCCATCTCAATATGATTGCCATCATCCTAATATTACTCCTTGGAATAGTTCATATGGTAAACCGTATTTATTTCCAATCGAATATGAATCATTTCCAGATTGGTGTCCATTATTGACTTGTAAACCACCTGAATTTGATAGTGAAGGAAACCAACTTTTATCTGGCACTATAGTTAAACCAGCAACAGGTGGCGCTGTTGATGAAACTAATCCTATTTTAAATGATCATTATGATATAGGTCTGGCAGCGGGAGGAGTAAATATTTTTAGGGATGATTATTTTTGATGTACAAATGAACCATTTGAATTTACACTTGAACACGGCACAACTATGTGCAGTAGATTATGGCCTAATCAGGATGAACTATGTTATTAGAACTTGCTCAAATTTTTGCTAATTTCATCATCAGTGCAATTTTCCTGATACTGGTGTTTGGAGTAGCATTGTCAGTTGGAGTGCTGTTGTGGATGTACAGGATTGTGAAGTTGTGGGAGGATTAATAATGCAACAAGACGGACAAAAACTTTCTGTAATATTAGAATTTTATAGAAATGACTTCAATGAGAAATTTCCAAAATTAAATGAACCCCAGTTACAAACACAAATCCATTTATATGTAATGGAGCATATAAGGACTTACGATGATTGTGATTTATTACCGTACATAATGAATAAAAGATTTATGATTAATTTTGTACAAAAATTTGTGGAATATATAATGGAAGATCCAAAGTCATTATATTTACGATCCGTATACTTATATTGTGCTAGAAATTTTGTTATGGATTATTTGAAATTAACATATCCATATGAGTTACCAATTGATAGAAACTTTTTGTGTGATGAGGACGAATGACGCAAATAAATCTTAAATTTACATCAAAGAATGAAGACCTTGTTTACAATGGTCATAAGTGCGCGACGACTCGTGACGAGCCAAAGGGAAAGGTTGGTGATGTGTTTGCAGTAAGGGATCGATTGTATAGAATAATTGATATCTTTGAAATTGCGTGGGTTGATATGTATGACTTTTACAAAGTTGATGGATTTCACAATGCACGAGATTACATAAAAGAAGTTCAGACCGTGTATCCAGATGTCTTTAAAACCCCAGAAAAGGGAGAACCAATTCCAGTGCTGTATGTGCACTTCTTTGCTTATGTAGGAGATAAAAATGAGTGAAAATTGGCTAGATGATTATAAAACTAGATTTGATTACATGAAAACATTGGATATTGTAAAAGATGATGCGATAGCCACCATAGATGAAACTCTTAAAATTATTGAAGAAGTATATGAGCATTTGAATAAAAATCCAATTGAGGATCTTTCAATGGATGAAGGCGCTATATGGTTACTGGCAATTACATTGTCTCAAACACGAGATGTATATAGTAATATTATAAATGATTATAATAATTTAGTGAATGATTATAATGATGTAATAACAAGACACAATGATTACAAAACAAAAGTAAATGAAACAAAAAATGAGGCTTTAAGAATGTTGGATACAATACAACGACGAAATGATAAGTTTATATTGTCATTATTTTCATATTTATGAGGAGTTAAAATGAATGGGCCGACGACTTTGAAGACGTGCAATGGATGTGAATTGTTAAACTACGGATATACCAAGTATAGTTCTGATTATTATAGGTGTGTGCATCCTGACATTTATATTGGTGGTGGATTAGATGCATTTACAACACAACATGGAGTTCTTATGATAATTTGTCCACGGATTTGTCCTATGTATAATAACAAGTGATAAAATGCAATTTGATGATAAATTAAGATTTATAATTAAGGAACTTGGTTTTCGTGATCATCATGAGTTTGATCTTCCAGTTTATAAAAATGGAAAAATCTCTATTATACGAATGGGATGGGATGGAAACTATTGGATACTGATTGAAGTTGATGAAAATTGTGTATATGAGGGTAATTGGAAAGATTATGTACCAAAAGAATGTAAAATAAAATTATTAAAGAAAATTGATGAATTTACCGAAATTGCTCATAAACATAAATGTAAATGTGATGCTCATCGACGCCAATTTGAGTTAAACGTTTATGAAAAACTCAATGGATTGTGTGAATAAAATGAATACAAAAGTTATGACCTCATCGAAGACGCATGAATGGACGACGCCGCGTGACTTGTTTGATCACTTAAATACTATTTATGAGTTCACGTTGGATCCTGCGGCGACGAAGGAAAATGCGCTGTGTGAGAAGTATTATGATGCAGTGACGAATGGGTTGGCGTACTCGTGGGCTGGTGAGACGGTCTTTGTGAATCCACCGTATGGTAGGCAGCATAATAGGAAGTGGGCACAGAAGATTGCTGAAGAGGGTAGGCACACTACAGTCGTGGCCTTGGTCGCTTCGAGGACTGGATCAAAGTGGTTCCAGGACAACATAGTGTATGCGAACAAGTTGTACTTTTTGCGGGGAAGACTGAAGTTCGGTGGCTGTGCGACTAACTCTGCGACGTTTGACAGTGTAGTGGCCGTGTGGGATGGTAGTGAGGATAGGGTGATTGAGTTTTGCGACTGGAGGGAGATTAAATGACAAAATGGCCGGAGAATGTTATAGGAACAATTGTTAGGATTATCAATGAATATGAAGTATTGGCAAAATTTACCAACAAGGTTTTTATTGATCAATTCATTGGAGTATTTGCTAAAACCGAACCTATTTTTGATCCAGAGGATGGTGAATATATCGACGATGTGACTATATTTAGAACACGTTTATTAGTTAAAGAAGTAGATATTAATCCTCCCAATATTTATGCTATACTAGAAACAATTCCAGCAAAAACTTATTTCTTGGGAAGAAAACCATTAAACGTAGATCCAAAGGATATAAAACCAATTGAGTATGATCCTATTATACGAGAAGGGGATTTGTTAATTAGGGTGTGAAAAAGATGGCTGATATAACGATGTGCTCGAACAAGGCGTGTCCTTTGCGTGCGCGGTGTTACAGGGCGATGGCTAGGGTAAGTCCACTGTGGCAGTCTTGGAAAGAGTATGATAAGGATGAGGATAATTGTTTCGAGGAGGTTAAATGAGAACCAGAGAAGAAGTTGAAGTCCTTATTGAGCATTTTCGAAAACAACCAAGGAGGACTCTTGAAGATGCGTATTTTTCAAAGTATGCTTTACAATTACTGAATTGGTTTCTTGGTGATGCTGAAACAGATATGCGTGAAAGAATTCAATACGAACTGGCTAAAATGGAATGTTTAAAGAATATGAATAATTTATGTGAACTTGATGTAGAAAAAATTATGGAATATATGGGATTGAATTATGATAAGAACTTGTAAAGATTGTGGAACTCCTCTCCTGTACGAGTGTCTTTGGCCGGATGGGAGTGTTCGGTGTTCGAAGTGTCATAATAAGAAGTTGAAGAGTTTAGATAAAATTATTGAGAGGAGAAGATTGAATGATGTTAAAGTGTCCCAAATGTGGGTATAAACTAGGCTGGATTTCAGAGTATGTCAAGGTAAAGATGGAGCACAAGTGTGAATGCCCTTGTTGTGGGAAGCGGGTGAAAGTGTGACTATGATTTACGTGGCGTATGCGAAGGAGTGCTGCGATGGGTTTGAAGTCGTGGTGACTCCGAAGCCGGATGAAGACGATGTGTATCACTATAGGATCGGAATGGTCAATGCACTGAACAAGTATCAGAGGATTGATGTGGAAGAGAAGTTTAAGGTAAGGTATTTGAAGCAGTTGAAGAAGTTCCATGACGGAGGGTTCTTTGAGAGGTCTAATGGGAAGATGATCCTGTTGGATGATAAGGAGAACACGTTCTGGTTTGAGATGTTGGCGGGGTTTTTGGAGAAGAAGGGCTATCAGGTTAGGGTTATAAAAGAAGATCAAAAGAGGTTATAAAAATGGAAGGAATGGAAGCGTACTATAGAGGACAGGCTGCCAGAGCACGCGGAGATCCGGTCAAAGTATTTGATTGGGAAAAAGCAGCAATGATTATTACAACAGAACCAGAAATGGAGTATACTGCATCATTAATTGAGGATTATTCCTCGACTGCCGGAGAAATTTGGAACAGGGATGGTATTGTAAATGAATATACTTATTTAGAATCCGTTTGGGCAACTCCGTCTTTAAATGATGATCCGTGCTGGAAATATAGTGACGAACTTAAATCCATAGGAAAAAATTGGAACTTTGAAACTAAATGGCCACCAGAGGCAATAAAAATTTTGGTTGATGCTGAAATTTTAGAAGAAGTTAATGGTGAGTATAAACGAAAGTTTTAAATGTTGGTAAATTGAACTTTTATGTGCACGAAGGCAAGGAGAGGAAAGGAAGGCCATCTTCCTTTTTTCAATTTGTTGACGCCGATTTTTGCCGCGTTTTTGAGGCCCGATTTGAGTGGCCCGGTTTTGGATAGTAATGTTTAAATGCCGCCGCGTTGTATATTTTATTTGAAAATGTGATTTAGATGAAAGATTTTGATTATGAAGACTTTATTGATAGGTGCGAATTTGGGTATGAGTTGCAAACGAGTGGTAAATATATTCCAATTGTTAAACTTGAAGTTGTTAAGGCATCGTTTTTTGGAAAATTAACTGTTCTAAAGTGGTATTCTCATAGAATGTTTGAAATGCATATATATAACGAACTGGGTATCGATACTAGTATGGTTTACATACAGCATAACTTGGATTTTAGCAGCGTTGTCAATGACTGTTCAAAGTTTATTGTCATAACGATATATCCAGAGAATTACTGTATGTATCCACACCGGGACAATTTTGTGTTACATGTTCTAGGGGAATCTCAAAAAATAGATTATGAATACATGTCAGTTGAACAATACAAAGATTTGGTAAAAAGTGATATAAGGAGTAGCATTGAGTCTGAAAAGCGTCGAGAGTCAGAGCGATTGAAACAAAAACAAAAAGAGAAGGAAGCCTTGGATGAGTTTAACAAGCATCCATTTCACTTCATTAGGTGTGGTAAATGACCCTTTTAGTTGACTGGGAGATTCGACGCGCGGTTGAGGACGGGCTGATTGGCATCGACGGCTTCAACCCGGACAACCTCGGCCCGAACTCGTACGACATCACGCTGGATAGCAGTTTCGTCGAATTTAAAGGTTTTAGTGCGGATCGTGGAATCTATGAGGCATTTGATGACTACGATCCCCTCAACAAAGTTAATGAGCAATACTATAAGACATTTGATACAAGCACTTATGTAATTCACTCTAGCCAGTTGCTCCTTGGTAGTACGATTGAGCGATTTAAGATTAACCCAGGCATAGTAGCATTCGTACACGGTCGGTCGTCGTGGGCGCGCATTGGGTTGCAGATTCACGCAGCGGGGCTGTTGGACAGTGGTTGGGAGGGCAATATCACGCTGGAGATAGTCAATTTCGCGCCGTTTCCCATTATATTGAGGAAGGGCGATAAAATTGGACAGGTCACCTTTGATCGAGTGGCCGAGTGCGAGGTGCCGTATTACAAGCGAGAGAAATCGAAGTATGATCGACAGGTCGGCGCCACGGAGAGCAGGTTATGGAAAGACTATGAAGGGGTAACCTACTCCCTTCACCCCTCTGGAGCAGATCATGAATAAGTTTGTAGTGCACTGTAAAAAGTCTCCATATGATGTTTATATTGGAAGGCCATCAAAGTGGGGTAATCCATTTTCTATTGGTAAAGATGGAACTCGTATAGAAGTTATTGTCAAGTATAGAGAATATTTGCTTCAAAACGAGGAGTTAATGAAATCGCTTCCAGAACTCAAAGGTAAAGTCCTTGGATGCTGGTGCGCTCCTCTTGCTTGTCATGGCGATATATTAGCAGAGTTGGCAAACAATGCAGGACAATTGGGTTTGAGTGAGTTTTGATTATGAAAGTTAGAGAGTTGGTCGAGGAACTGAAGAAGGTTCCAGAAGAGTATTTGAATAGAACTGTGATGGCGAGCATAGACGTTATTGAAGAGGATGGTCGCATTACCAAATTGATAAATACTGGCATTAAGTGTGTAAACGTGGCCGATGAATACCAGGAAGACGAGCCGGAGGAACAGGAAGACGAGCCAGAGAAGCCGCCGAAGTATTTCAACGACGCCGATGTGTTCTTTGATAGATTTTTGAGACAGGTAGGATGAACGGGGCTTAAAATGCTGCTAAAAACGGTGTCAACAAATTGAAAAAGAGAAACGACTTCCCTTTTCCAACGTGTCTTTGGGTGCACATGATAGTTAGTATTACAAACATTTAAATCTTTTGGATGATAACATAATGGTGATAGAAAAATGACAATTGACCTTATATGGACATGTGTAATACTTTTCTGCGTAGAGAATTTAATTTATGCAATATGGTATTATTCAACCAGAGAATCGAAGTATGAAAGCACAAGTGTGTGGTTCAAGAAAACAAAGGCACGATTTTATACTGTTGCTATTCTGGGATTAATACAACTTGGACTTTTATTTGTGATAATTCTCGGCGTTATAAAATATATCTGGAACATAGTATGAACAAAACAATTTCTTTTCTTGGAGATCGAGTTACATACACTGGAATTAATCAAAATCGCGATTGGACTGTTCCAGATGGAGTTTCTTCGATTACTTATTTAGTTGCAGAGTCTATGCCAATGGGCAGTGATTGTATGGAAAATGTATTGTTTAATGCGTTGGTAAACTTACCTTGGCCTACTCCTATAAGAATTTATACTGATGAAGAATTCAAGCAGTATGATTATCACAAACGAATGAAAACCTTATGGAGCAGTGCATGAGTGAAAAACTAAAGCACAAAGTATTCGATAACGTAAAGATCACCTTCAAGAACTCTACAGAACCACTCGATCTTCCCCGTGGGTTCTATGACTTCTATATTACTGACGGAGTAATCACAGTGATCTGTTTTGATTCCCTTGAAAAGAACGAGATAGTTGCAGCAAAAATTTACAACCCTAACGAAATAAAGTTAATTGAGGTCTATTAATGGCACTCTTTAAAAACTGCAAGGTAACTTTTAACGACGATCAATTCGAGCAATTGATAGGAAAGGCATTCTCCTACGTCATCCGTGATGACTTCGTCATAGTAACGTGCTACGACGACTTTTCTTGCTTGGGATTCGTTGAATATGAAATAATCTACAGTGGTCGAGACATAAAAAGTATAGAAGTGAGCAACAAATGTTAATTTACTGTAAACAATGCGGTTATTCGCAGGAACTAGAATTTGACGAGATGGAATTGTATGCAGCATGGGCAGAAAACAAGAGACTCGCCTCTCCGTTTCCATGTCCCAGATGCAGTGAATTGCTAATGAACGAAGAAGACTGGGAGGTATCATGATGACTGCGGAATTTAGTAGTGGTAGTGGTGGTGCTGTTGATACTACTGGTAAATACTTTGGTTATGATGAGAATGCTTTGACATACATAAGTGCAAAAGATTTAGCAGAATATCAAAAACTAAAAGCACAGGTTCGGGTACTTACAGATGATCTCATGGCTATGTTTCCAGATGGAAATACATTTGCGATGATTGATGACCCATGTAAGTATGCATCTAATACGTTGTCTACTTTAAACAAATCGTTGAAAGAAGTAATGTATGGAAAGTGTGGATGTAGTCATGCTACTAAAGTCGAAGAGAATGAAACTGAACTAGAAGAAGAGGAAACAAAAATGGCATCGGAAATGAGCACAATTTTAATTGGTTGGAAATCTGGGAGTCCAACTATATACGAGGAATGCGAGAACATTGAGTGGACTGATGGTAATGGGTATGACGAACTTCAGTTTACAATGAATGGTAAGGATAACATTATCAAGATAATGCACGATGCAGTAGAATTCATACGGATTGTCTGGTGAATCTCATTGATCACCATCAATGATACATATATAAATACCTAACACCAATATACTTATCACAATGGAATTGGTAAGTATATGCATCTCTACATGGAACCGTGTAGCAGATCTCAAACTCCTTTTTGAATCGATTCTAAAGCAGGACTATTTCAACCTCGAACTCTGCATAGTGGACAACGCTAGTCTTGACGGCACATTCAAGTTAGTTCAGGAATACAAGCAGATCTTCAATGGACGTGGCATTGAAGTCCATTACGAACTACTCCCTGCGCCGAATGACAATGCTATCCAGACGATCAACCAGGCACTCCGCATGGGAACTGGCAAGTATCTCTTGATAGTTGATGACGACGCCTACTTATACAAGAGTGATGTTATTAGCAGGTTAGCATCTCACTTTTCAAACCCATACGTTGGAATAGTTGGGGCAAACATAAGAGGTCAGAACGGACTTGCTCAACTTATGATTGCCAACATAGATGGAAATGTAATTCCAGAGGAGGATCTGTTCTCAATGGGTTCCTTCGAATACTACAACTTTCATGGAGCATGTGCTATGTTCAGGAAGGATGTGATGCAGCGACTCCACTTTTATGACGAAGGATTTATCATCTACATGAACGAACTTGATGTAGCACTTCGATGCATCTCGATTATGTATAAGGTGTTGATTGACATGGAAGCAGTTGTAATTCATAAAGGAACCGTGGATATGAATGCCTGCACAAAGAAGGCCATATTTGCGATTAGGAACTACAACAGATGCATCCGGCGCAATTTTAGTGGATTACTCAAGTGGAAATGTCTTACGTTACAGACTATCATGACCTTTGGATACTTTGCCGAACGCATTTTAATGTGGGACACCTATAAGAAACGGTGTATCTTTCCACTAATATATAGAACTATTTTATATAACTTGGTAGATTTCACTAGGCGACAACCAAAAAACAGTGGCTACTTCAGTTGGATTGTTCAGTATTTAATTTACAACCGCATTAAAAAGTCATTCACCAGTCGTATTGGGTGGAGTCTCCATCATAAACAGGGAATCAGAGGGTTCAAATGAAACCAAAAGTTATGGGATTAATGATTACATGTAACGAAGAGTGGATAATTGAGCAATCGATAACCATCCTTTTAAAATATGTTGATGAAGTTCTTGTATTGGATGCATCAACTGATAGAACCAGAGAAGCACTTATAACATCTGATAGAGTAACTGTTTATTTTCAGGAAAATTATCCAGAACTTACGAATTATGGAGAATATCGACAGTTTCTGTTAGACCGTGGCAGAGAGCGGGGATGCGAGCATTTTGTGTGTATTGATGCTGATGAAATGTTTCCAAGGAATTTTTCTGTTGAGGTATTTAATACATTAGTAATGAACCTTCCTATTGGTTACGCTTATCAATTTAATGTTGCAAATTTTTATAAAGATTCGTATCATTATACTATGCAAGGAAAAATAGGCTCAAAATTTATTGATGCTATTTTTCATGATGATACCATATGTAGTTATTGTTACAGAAATGAAGTACATGAAGAACGCACTCCATGTAATAAATATATAAAAGTTGAATATCCATTATTACATTATGGTTGTCTGTCTACATTAAAAATGGATTTACGAAGATTATATTACATGTTATTGGAGTGCAAGTATAATATAAATAGTGCTAGAGGTATTAATTTTAATTATTATATAAATTCTTGTATGAGCAAAAATTTTAAATCTAAATTAATGTTAGTTTCTGATGAGTTAATATACCCATTTATAAATTATGCGGAATTGACACAAGATGCTGGCATTTCTTATATAAATAAAGTTTATACTATTTATATGAGTGATCCAGATAAATATAATATGCTAAATTTACATGGATCATTTTCGTTTTATAAAGTTACTAGGGATAGAATTATCGATCTTATAAGAACAAGAAGCATAAAGGTAATATTTAAATCGTTACGAGACTACTTAATATTAGACATATTGAAGAAATGGTGAATAAATAGATGACAATTGGATTAATGGTTACGCGGAATGAGGAGCATTTTATTAAGTATGCACTGCCTCCGCTTCGAGTGCTTTGTGATAAGGTAATTGTGCTGGATGCTTCTACTGATGGAACGAGGAAGTATTTGGAGCAGTTTAATGATGTGTATATTTACTGTGAGGAAATGTATGACCCTATGAATTGTCAGCAGCGACGGCAATTTCTCCTTGATAAAAAGAGGGAATTGTTTCCTGATGACAAATTTTGTATTACGATTGATGCCGATGAGATCATAAGCCAGGAGTTGATTTCTGTATTTATTTTGATGAAGAACTATTTGCGTCAGTGCAACGGTTTTTCGGTGAATTGGTGGCATGTTATTGGTGATATACATCGTAGGTTAAATTTTGACACGTATCAAGGATTTGCTTTTTTTGATGATGATACAAATTACATGCGAGATGCAAATGTCCATGAAGATAAACTACCACATGGGTTTCCTGATAAGTTTACTGGGTTCTATCATTTGGATGCTGCATTAATGCATTTTGGTATGTGCAATGAAGGATTTCCACGAGTAAAAGAAGCATATTATTTATATTTGAAATGTTTAGATGGGGACAATCCAAGTAATGTGAATGCTAATAATTTAATACATTATGATAGAAAAAATACTACTTCATTCCATGCACTTTATCCTCCTGAAGTAGACGAAAATATCATGAAAATTGATGACAGAGCACAAGATTATATGAAGAAGTTCCTTGATGTGGCACCGTTTGACTTTAAAACACTTTATCAGTTGGATATTTGGAATGTCGAAGGTCTTCTTCGTGCTTGCCGATGTAAAGTCAAAGGGTTCAATATGCGAAAGGTCAGGCATAAAAGGTGGAAATACCCACCTGAAATAATTGCTATTCAAGTAAGGTTATTCCAAATTTGTTTTTTGATTAAAACGTTGCAGTTTAAGTATCTTATAATACAAACAAAAAAATATTTTGTATGGAAATTATCACCATTATGGAAGTGGTATAAACATGACAAACAATTCAAAGATTAAAGTAGCAATTATTAGGCACAACGGCCTATTCATGGGAGGTACTGAAAAATTTCTCCAGATTATGGCCGCTGAAGTGAACAAGGATGAGTTTGAGGTGGACTATTATACCACTAATGAGATGCGATTTAAGGATAGAGAAAAATATCTACGTGATAATAATGTTAATGTAATAAAGTTTAAAAAATATAAGTATGAATATTTATCATCAGAGTTGAAAAATAAACTTAATTATATGTGGTTTTGGAAAAAATTTAAAAAAAATTACTATGACGTGGTACAAGTAACAAATTTTTCATGGAATGAGCATCCATATAATTATTTTTATGGAGAAAATGTTTGTCAATTTGTAGTTTTTTCTCCATTTTGTGATTTTCCATGTGTAAAATTATCAATTCTTAATAGTGAATGGTTAAGAAATACGTGGATTGACACTGGTGGAAATTTGGAAAAGTCAGTTGTTATTCCAGTTCCTGTATGGATGCCGGAGCATAGTCTTGATTTAAGGGATGAACTTGGAATTTCTAAAAATACATTTGTATGTGGATTTCATCAACGAAATAATGATTATTTATGGTCTCCAATTCAATTAGCCGCATATAAGTTGATAGAATCTGATAATACATGTATGCTTGTTTTAAACAGTAGTAATAAGTATAAGGAACAAGCACAATTTTTGCAAATAAAGAATGTTATATTTTTAGACTATATGAAGGATGAATATGAAATGACAAAGTTTTTCAATACTTTGGATCTTTATACCCATGGTAGACGTGATGGAGAAACTTATGGAACAGTGTTTGCTGAAGCAATGGTACATAGAATTCCATGTATTTCACATTGGTCTGGTATTCAGGATGCCATGGAAGAGACGATTGGCAACGGTGGGTATGTAGTTGGTGGTAATCCAAAGGAATATGCTGAAATGATCCAGAAAGTTATGGATATGGATAAGAATGAGTATGGTGCATTGTGTGGTGCTGCCAAGACCGAGGCATTGACCCGGTTTACGTATGATGTAGTTGTTCCAAAAATTGAGGATGCGTGGAGACATGTCGCAGGAAGAAGTTAAAGATCCTTATTTAGATCAGATCGTGAAGGCTTATAATTTGAATTTGGAAAAGTTACATAGTGAGGCGATTGAACCCGCGCGTTATTTATCTTTGATGCATTGCGCTAAAGAAATTTATGATAAAAATATCAATGGAAGTGTATGCGAAGCGGGAGTATATAAAGGGTTATTTGCTCAATACATTAATGGGTTCTTTAATGATCGGACTTTACATTTATATGATACGTTTTGTGGATTTATAGAAGGAGAAGTGAAATACGATTTTCACTTCAATTATTTATCAGGAAAACATGATATGCCCTCATTTTCCCGTGATAATAATTTAGAATTAGTAAAGGCATTGATGCCTCATCTTGATAAGTGTGTATTTCATATAGGCAGAATACCAGAAACATTGGATTATTCTTCTAATGAAAAGTTTTGTTTCGTGTCCATAGATTGTGATCTTCACCTGCCGACATTTAATTGCTTGGAATATTTTTATCCACGAGTTAATGTAGGTGGTTACATTTTTATTCATGATTATAACCATGGTGCAGGTGATTTTTATGGAATACGAGAGGCTATTAAACGGTATCAAAATATGTATAAAATTGAGTTAAAGTATGTTCCTCTTTCGGACTTTAGTGGCACCGTGGTGATTGCAAGATGAATCCACCATTGGTTTCGGTAGTGATCTCGACGTGGAACAGAGTGGAACTTCTGCAGGGTGCAATAGAGTCTGTTGTAAAACAGGACTATCCTAATATTGAGTTGATCGTGGTGGATAATGCCAGTGACGATGGAACACTTGAGTTCATGCAGTCGATGCTCGATGAACAGGATGGTGTGCGATATGGGATTGAAGGGCACTTTCCAAAGTATGTGTTAAGTAACATTGTGAATGTCGATTATACAAGACTTCCTTATCCAGATCCGAGTGCTATGAAAACCCTGAATATGGGATTTCGTAGGGCCAATGGGAAGTATATTCTGGTTCTTGACGACGACGCAGTAATGAACGAGGTTAATTGCTTATCTTTTCTCGTTAATGATATGGAGTTGCGCCCAAATTTAGGATTGATTTGTCCAAACGTTATTAGCATTGATGGGTCTACTCAGTTGTTGGAATATAGAGATTACCCAGAGTTACATCTTGGTTATGGTAGGATGTATACATATTGTGGTGCATGTGCGCTAATGCGTTCTGATGTTTTTGAGGAACTTGGGTTTTATGACGAGTCCTTTGTGTTGTATTGGAACGAGGCTGATGTAAATATTAAGATGTTGTATGGTGGTTGGGACGTATTATATACAAATTTGGTGTCTGCTACACATTTAGTGTCACAAAAGCAGAGGTTTATGAAAAAGAGTTTGTATTATTTTTTAAGAAATGGAAATATGGTTATTAATAGGAGCATGTCGTTTAGAAATAGAATTAAATTAATAATGATAAGAAATATTGTGTTGACATATATTATATTAAATAAATTTGAATTTGATATTGTATACATAGTGAAAGTATTAAAGGTTGTGATTACATCAAGCGTGAATATTTTTATAATGTTTAATAGGTATAAAGCATGTAATAAAGATATATTTAAGGAAGTAAATGATATGTTTCTAAAGGTACAAATGTTAGAAAACAAAGGATTTTCATGGAATTACATGAAACCAAAAATAAAGGAGTTAATTTATAATGGATTTAGATAAACCGATAGATGGGTGGTTGACTCCGATGGAGGGCATTGTGTTGACTCACTTAGCAGAGCAGTGTCGGAGTGGTTGTATTGTGAACATTGGATGCGCGTTTGGTCGATCAGTTCAATATCTTTGTGAACGCGCAACTGTTCCAGTTTATGCGATTGACTTGTACATTACTCCTGAATTAACAGAGTTTCGAAACAGAGTTACAAGGAAACCCATTCTGATTGAGGGAGACTCGTTGGATCAGGAAGTTATCGATATGGTTGTGGAGCCGATTGAGTTGCTCTTTATCGATGGGGATCACACTGTTGAAAATGCTTCCTTGGACATCCTGAACTGGGTGCCGAAGGTGCAGAGTGGTGGTTATGTGGTTATTCATGATGTGTTCTGGGACCAGATTAATGAACCGTGTAGATGTCCTGAAGTCATGCTTGCGGTTAAGAGGAGCATTGATTACGAGGACTTTGTAAAGTTCGAAAGGTTGGAGTTCATGGATACATTGTGGTCAAGAGTGGATACCTGTATGATCTTTCAGAAGAGGTGATAAAGATGTATAAATATTATGTTATAGTTGTTGAGGATATTACTAACAATATATTATTGAAATATAAATGTGATGAATTACCTGATAAATTTTTCAAGTTGTTCATATGTGATAAATTATATGAAATAAATGACATTATACTGAATTACAGCGATTTTGATTATTATGGATTTATGGTTGTAAATATCAGAGTTTCTGAAGTAAATATTAAAAGCCAAGGGAAGTGTTTAAATGAACCTACTACATAAAAAACCACTGGAATACTTGCAAATCGAGCCTACCCGGAGGTGTAATCTTCATTGTAAGCATTGTATCAGGACTGCTTCGCATGGTGATATTACGATGCAGACGTATCTTGATATACTTGACAGGCATAAAGATGCGAAGATTGTGAAGTTGCAGGGGCTTGGGGAGCCTCTGTTTTATCCTGCTATTACAGAACTGATTGATATAGCAAAGGATCGCGGACATGAGGTGATGATCATAACCAATGGGACTATCAGGTTGCCTAATCATGTGGACTACTTGGTCGTGTCACTGGAGACGCTTAACTCGAAGCGGTATAAGGAGTTGCGCGGGGGTGATGTCGCTACTGTTATTGACAATGTTCATGATGCCTATGAGCGGAATCTTCCTCTCATTATCAATTGTGTGATGACGCATATGACTGGTAAACAGGATGTTGAGGAGGTTCTTGAGTTTGCAATGTCGATTGGAGCAAATTTTTGGCAGATTGGTCAGGAAGTTTGGGTTGCACCTGGGCATTTCGAGTATGATAAGTGTAGGGAAAATGCCATGAAAGCCGCAATGTTGCATGATTATATGGTTACGGAGAAGGTTCGAATGAGAGCATGTGGATGGAGACGTGGTGAGGCCATTTATTATGACTATCAGGGAAAGAGGCATCCATGTTGCATTCGGATGACTGACGAGTATATAGGTGCTCCTACGACGTCTACAGGATGCAAGAGATGTCCATGGTGACTGTATACTTTGGAGTAGACTACTTATGTACGAACTTACTGAAGAACAACAGAGCGAATGGCTAAACACCATTGAATTCGATCTCACTACTTTTTGCAATTTGAGTTGCCAGGACTGCGCGCATGCCTGTGACAAGTTTCCAAGTAAGGATAGTTTGAGACTGGAACATGTTACTCGATTTGTGTACGATTCAATTCGGCAACAAAAGAGATGGAAGAAGATTGGACTGCTTGGTGGCGAGCCTACGTTGAATCCAGAACTCAAGGGTATACTTGAAGTTTTGTATGCTTATAGTAGATGGAATCCTGATTGCAATGTCTGGATGATGACAAATGGACGAAACTGGCCGTTAACAAACGAATTGTCAATAGAATATCCATGGTTAAATATAGTAGTCAACGCGGATCACTCATATCACCACGCATTTTACGTAAGTCCCATTGACGAGAATTTTTTTCATACGAATCCTCGATGCGAGGCGCTTCATTGTGGACTTGGGCTTGGGCCATATGGATTCACTCCCTGTGTGCTCGGAACGACTATGCACCGGATATTTGGATACGAAACTATTAAATCCTTGAAGGATATTACGTATAATAGGTGTATGGAGATGTTTTCACAGTATTGCCAGCATTGTGGTTGGTACTTGGTGGATTCGGATTGTAGGGAGGAAGGAAGGATTTGGGAGTATGAAAGAGGTTATATGAGTGAGACGTGGAAAAGTATGTATAAGTTAAAAGGTGCTAAATAATGGTAGTTAAATGCTATAATTGTGTATTCAGAAATGATTGGGATGAGTGTGCAAATCATCCAGATTGTAATTTAAGATACGATGTTAGTGAATGCACATGTCATAAAACAGAACAGGAAATGGAAGAACTACTGGGAGTAGAATAGAGGTAATTAAAAATGAAAATGTTTAGATTGTTTCAGTGGTTAAAGCATTTGTTTATTGAAGAATATGATAACTATGATTACACAGTATTGTCCAAATATAAGAAAGGAAAATTAGTAGTACAAGAAGATGAGGATACTGTTAATACATTGGCAACTGTTGGGTTGATACATCTTGGGCTTCATGAACATATCGACGCTGATGGATTCATATCATATCAACAAACTGCTAAATGCACAAATTTTGGTAGAGAAATATTAAAATATATGAGGTTGTAATATGCCATTCTCTGATTTTAAAGACTTCGACGAGTGTTTGAATGCGATGCTGAAGAAATATGGGAGCAAGAAAATTGCCCAGAAGGTGTGTGGAAAATTGCAGGCGATGCATGAGAGGAAGAAAAAGTTATGACAACAAAAATTGAGCCGCGAGTGGTTTCGTTTTCTCATAAGAAGAAGTTGTATAGGCAGACGAACACGTATGATGATGAAATTGTGCATAAGTTTATGTGTTGGGATGTGGATACTGGGAGAGTAGATCCGAAGACGAAGAAGAAGGTGCAGGAAACGTATGGTATTGCAGAGAATGAGTTTAGGGATTATTTTGCGAACCCGTCTACGCACTCGGTTAAGGTGTGGGCTATGCTGAAGGGGAGTGCTGATTTCATTGCGACGCTACGGGAGTTTGTTGATGGAGTTTCGTACGTGTATGACGTGGATAAGCAAGTCTTGGGCGTGTTTTTTCATGACGATACGAGTTGCATCTGGAGTGTATAATTATGGATGAAAATTTTAAATGGTGGGATGGTCAACAGGAATCTTTGGATGAAGTTGATATTTCACAAGAGGATGTTGTAGTAATTTGGACTGGAGCAAGAAGTGGGAAAACGTTGATGTCAGTTTATTGTGCGCTTAATCAGAAAAATGATGTGTGCTTTGCTGACTTTGGTAATAAACATGACGTTTTAAAAAGACATGTAGAAACGTTTAGGTTTTTTGATGAAACTGTTCATGTAGACGAGGATAAGTGCAGTATGTATTGTGATACACATTCAATTAAATTCATTTCTTATAAGAATCTATATAAGAAAATAAAGGAAGGGGATGTGGTTATTTTACATGAAGCAGATTATGGCTTAAGGAGTGAAGATGCTTATACATTTTTAAAGTTTATTAAAGACAAAAAAGTAAAACAAGTAATTGTATTTGCGGCAGTATATAAAAGCCCACCTACATTTACAACTAAATTACTATTGTCATGCGATTCACTAAAGTTGATAAAACATTCTACTTTTTATATGAATCCAAATATAACATCCGATTTAAATAACGCTCCATATAGACCACTATTTGAATACACAACTATAGTTACAGGTATTGATTAAATGGAACTAATTAAGACTTCTACATTGAGCAGGGCGTATCTTGAGGCGTATGCGTATGTTATGTGGAAACACCGGATAGTTGAGACTGAAGACAATGAGTTGACGTATGAATCGGGGCCGTTGACGGTGGTGGTTAGTTATCCTAATGAAGATAAGGAGCATTTGAAACTGGTGTCGCCTTATGAGGACAATTTTATGAAGTCGTATGAGGATCAGTTGATCAATGGGACTGCTAGTGAGTTTGACTACACGTATAATGAGAGGTTATTTAACTATCAGGAAGTGGTTAACCAAGTTGAGTCGATGATTGGTAAGATTAGTAAGGAGGCGTATACAAGACGCGCGGTTGCTACGACTTGGTATCCCTATCACGATAACTTTGAAAACAATTCGGTGCCCTGTCTTCAGTATGTGCAGTGCAAATTCATGAATGGGTATCTGAATATGGTTACGCTGTGGAGGAGCAGGGATATTTTGATGGGAATGCCTGCTAACATGTATGCTATGAACACCCTACACAATTATATGGTGGGAGAGTTAAGACGTAGAGGCATCAATGCGCAGGTTGGAAGTTACACTGACATTTCTATTGTGCCGCATATCTACTTTAAAAGGGATGCTAACTATATGAGAGCGATGGAGAATAAATATTGAAGATCAAATGCAAAGTGTGTGGTAATAAAAAGGTGTATATTGCTGGAAAGGGATTTGTGTGTTTGTATTGCGAGGGAGTGAAGAGACGAAATGAAGAAAATAGCATCGTTGAAAAACTTTAGTCTGATTTATGATACTTGTAAGGAGATATTGGCTGAGATTAAGTTTGACTTCAGGAAAGAAGAGTTGTATATATTGGGGTGGTCATCCGATAGGACACTCCAAATGGAAATTTATTGTCCTGTTGATGTGGAAACCCAAAAGATGTTTATTATTGACAGGGAAGTATTTAGAAAATTTAATTTTGCTGATGTAGACTTTTTTGATGATCCGAATTATGTGATTGTAAGACATGAAACCATGGAGGGTCAACTTCGACCAAATGATCCTAGAACAAGCACCCTTATGACGCGACCAGCGTTAAAAGTTAAATGGGATCAGTGGAATCTTCATGAAGTTAAGTTTACTGTAGATGAACTGAAAAAGTTGATGAATCTTATTAAGGGAGAAATTACAGCCATTGATTTTGTTATCAAAGACGGTAAAATGACCATGGGACTGCACATTTCAGAGTCGAAGTTTTCCATATTCAAGGAGGATATTGATCCGAAGATTGACTGCACGGTTACTATCTCGACTGATTTGTTAGCCGATGGGTTGAAGACGTATAGTAAATTTAAGGAGTTTACGATGTTTATTGGGTCTGATGTGCCATTGCTGGTGCAGATGAGCAATGACGAGTTGAAGGTTGATATCCTGATTGCGCCGCGTATAGAGGCGAAGTAAGTTAAGGTGATTTTTTGACAGACGATATAGTAGAAAACATATTGAAGGAACGGTATTATCAGCCGGGTGAAACTTGTTGGGAAGACATCGCAAAGAGAGTAGGCAATTTTATTGGTGATGGTAAAGAAGAAAGAGAAACGTTCGTTGAATTAATTCAGAAGAAATATATTATTCCTGCAAGTCCGTTTTTAATGAATGCTGGAACTAATACTCCCCAATTATTTAGTTGTTTCGTGTTGCCAATAGAGGATAACATAGGAAGTATATTCAAGTTTTATGCTGACGCCGCTACGGTCTTCAAGTTCTCGGGAGGAGTTGGTGCTTCATGGAGTGCTCTTCGACCAAAAGGAGCACCATTGTCAGGAGGAGGTGTAACTTCTGGAGTTTTATCATTCTTAAATATATATAATGAACTAATTGAAACTGTGTCCCAAGGAGGCAAGAAAAAGGGAGCCTCTATATGCCTTCTTGACATTGAACACCCAGAATGTAAATACTTTATCAGGTCAAAATTAATTGAGGGTCGGTTTAAAAACTTCAATATATCACCAGTTGTTACTGATGAATTCATGAACAGAGTAATGAATGCGGAACAAACCGCTACTGAACTATTTGATTTGGTAGTTGATTGTACTTATAATTCATCGGAGCCTGGTCTATTATTCATTGATACTATTAATAAAGATTGTTCAACTCCAGATCTCGGTGATTACGAAGCAGTGAATCCATGTATAAATGGACATACTTGTATTGTAATAAAAGAAGATGCCAAAATAAATGTTGTTTTAATTAAAGATGTGGTTGATAAAGAAATAACTATTTGGAATGGATTTGAGTGGTCTAAAGTTACTCCTAAAATCACTGGTTACAATAAGCAAATGGCTAACGTAACTATTAGATCTCGACAAGATGGATGGGTAACTACGTCATCAGTGAGATGCACTTTAAATCACCATTGGGTTATGGAAGATGGTAAGCGATTAAAAACCACTGAATTGAAACCCAGTTTTGAGTTGAGAAGTTGGTTAAGTCCTACTGATCCGAGAAGTGTTATTTATGGAACAGTTGAAAATGTAGAGATAGTGGATGGTGATATCGACGAAGTTGTTTATTGTCTTGAGGAACCAAAGTCTCATAGTTTTGTCGCAAATGGAATTCTAACAGGAAATTGTGGAGAACGCCCCTTGTTTCCTTATGAGTCGTGTTGTTTAACTGCAATTGTAGTGCCAAAGTTTATCGTGGATGGTAAAGTTGATTATATAAATTTAGCAGATGTAGTAAGAGAGACTGTTAGATTCCTAGATAACTCGATGGATAAGAACTATTACCCAATTCCAGAAATACGAGAAGCAACCCTTAAGACACGAAGACTTGGCGCATACATCACCGGGTTTGCTGATGCATTGATAATGATGGGAATTAGATATGGATCTATAGAATCTATTAAGTTTATAGATGATGTATGGGGATTCATTAACGAAATTGCATGGCATGAATCGGTTCATTTGGGTATAGAAAAAGGAGTATTCCCTGCTTATTATACCAGAGATCCAGAAATAGTCCCAGACGATGCTCGAAATGCGGCAGTAACATGTTTAGCACCATCGGGCACTACTAGTATATTTGCTGGTGTAAATTGGGGGATAGAACCAGTATATTCATTTGCACAGCGGAGATCAGAAGGAGCGGGTCAAGGATTCCAAGTATTTTATCTGTTTGAAGAAATGCTTGATAAGTATTATCCTGATAAGAAATCAAAAATAATAGACCATTGTGCGAAGTATGGGACAATTCAAGATATCCCGTACATAACAGATGAGATTAAGAATGTGTTTGTAACTGCACATGATCTTACATATAAAGATCACATTGATGTGCAAGCAGCATTTCAAAAACATTGTAGAGATGGGAGTATAAGTAAGACTATTTCATTACCAAAGACTGCAACTAAAGATGATATAAGAAATGCTTACATTTACGCATGGGAATCTGGATGCAAAGGTGTTACATTCTATAGGGAAGGTACTAGGAAAGGAGTTTATCAATTAGATCAGGAAGAAAACGATCAAGTTATCGAGATAAAAAATCCAGTTAAGTATAAATTAGTAACAAACCCAACTGGAAGAATTTTACCAAAAACTCCTCGTGAAGTTCCATCTATTACTTACAAGAGAAATACAGGTTGCGGAAAGATGATGATATCCATAGGAGAGGTTAACGGAAGACCACATACCATTATCATAAAAAATAAAGGAGGATGTGATGCGATGACACAGGCACTATCAGAATTGACCTCTCTAAACGAACGCTACGAAGTTCCACAATGGAACATTAATAAAGTCTTGATGGGAATACGATGTTCTGCAGCAATGAAAAATCCAAATTCAGATGGAAAATCATGTGCAGAAATACTTGGAAGAATACTGAATGATTTCTATCCCCATGAAGATGAACCACCTAAAGATGATGAAGAACCACCAAAAGCAACTTCCCCTACAATAACAATAGATTACATAGAATCTTCACCATTAAAATGTCCTAAATGTGGAGAAACTCTAATAATGGCAGAAGGCTGTATGACTTGCAAAAATTGCTCGTATTCGAAGTGTAATTAGGTTGTTTATATGGAATTAAACCACGTTTATTGCACAGACTGTATCACCGGGATGCAGCAACTTGAAAAGAAATCAGTTGATGTCATAGTCACATCACCTCCATACAACATTGGAGTAAAATACAATGTGTATGATGATAACTTAAACATATGGGATTATTTATCAAACATAAATCTCATGTTTATGATGGCAGAAAAAGTGTTGAAAGACAATGGTTCATTCTTTTTTAACATTGGATTTACTTCAAAAAACCCATTGTTTCCATTTCAAATAGTTCAAACATGTTACCCACGATTTAAGATACAAAACACTATCATGTGGGTAAAATCAATTGCCCTACTAAAAGAAGACATTATTAACAAAAACGTAACTGGAGACGCAGTGATCGGCCACTATAAACCCATAAATAGTGATAGGTATCACCATAATTGTTTTGAATATATATTCCACCTCACAAAGTCAGGAGATGTTAAATTAAACAAAAAAGCAACTGGAGTTCCTTATACTGACAAATCAAACATAAACAGGTTCAACCAAGAATCAGATAAACATGATCGTGGTAATGTATGGTTCATTCCCTACGAGACCAAACAGAAAAGTGATGCTCATCCAAGTCAATTTCCAATCAAGTTAGCAGAAATGTGTATCCTTGATCATGGAACTGGAGGAGTTGTTCTTGACCCATATGTTGGTGTAGGAAATTCTATGTTAGCAGCAAAGAAATTGGGCTGCAAGTATATTGGGTTTGACATTGACAATGCATATGTTGAAATAGCAAATCAACGACTAGATGCTAACATTTAAATACTCCCAAACCAAACCTTTATACCATGCGAATTGCTGGAACATGGGAAACACCCGTGGGATTTAACTTCCACATCCTTTTTAAACGTAAACTTCGAGACATAATTGAGTCAGATCCTGATGCCATTGGAAAGAATCTCTTGTGGCTCAACGACGCCGACTTTGACAGACGATTGGCAAAGCACGAGAAGGGCGATGCTATCATTATCAACGAAGAGTTCATACTGAAAATTGCCGAGAACTATCGTGCTGAACTAAAGCATCTTCGACCTGATGAGGATCTCAATCCAAATCTCGATAAGTTGATAGATTTCTTTGTGGCTCTTGATCTCAATGACACTGCTTATTACGAACGAATAGGAGGCATCATCACCTACATCGTCTTACATCCCGAAGAATTTGCCAACAAAGACGGCATTCTAGACGTCCATGCTGACTTCACCAAGCAGATACAGAACATATGGGATTGGTGGAAACTTAATGACAAGCGTGACCGCACTAAAACCTGGATAAACTGGGGATTCCGTTTCCTCATGCACAAATACAAGTCCGAAAAGAAACTACCGCAACGCAAACAGTTCTGGCGCACCTCGATTAACATCTGCCTCATCTTCATCGTGGCCAACCACAAGAACTGGAAAGTAATCGATGCCTACAACCCCAACAACTGGTTCGGCAAGTACAAAGGCTCTCAAATCATGGCATTCTACGGAGGAGACTTCTAAAATGGACGAAAAAGAGTATAAACCCGACGAATTCATAAAAGAACGAGTAGCAGAAAAAGACCCGGTAACAGCCTTCCTCAAAAGCCTGCAATTCGAATCAACCCTCTTTCAGGAACTCGACGACTGCTCGTGGAACCAGGAAAAATACAGTAAATACTTTGTCTTCCCTGAACTCTTCAGCATACGAAACGCCATTGGCTTAACTCAAACCTTCGATCCAGATCGTGAGTCAGACGAGCACAAAGCCTTTATCAACCTCATGACGTGGATGATGATCAAAGTTGCCACTCATCCGTACTGGCACCAGAAGTTCGGTTGGTTCATTCGATTCATGGCAGGGCACACCGTCGCCGGAAGTTACTGGCCCATCAAGTTCTCTCCATTCTTCATTGTAAACAACTGGAAATCCATGCATGATGACTGGTCAGTAAGAGAACAGAATGACAAGGCACTCAACTCCTTTGAGGACACCTTCAAGTGGAGCACCAACGAGTCCCGGTTAGAAGAGTTGGTTAAGAACACCAGCAAAGAATGGGTATTAGAGCAACTAAACAAGTAGGAACATTGCAATGAATCTGGAAGAGTTAAAAGTAGTATCTGATCCAAAGATACTCGAACTATTAGGAAAACTCGAAGAGTTCATTGATGAGTATGATGATACTCATTATCTTTCTTACGGTTCCAGATTCCCATTTACAGAAGTAAGGCGTTGTTTTCATCATAAAGATTTTTGCCACTACAGAGGGATATAATTCAGATAATCATAGACTCAAGGGAACCGGCGTGGATCAAGGACTGGCTCCCTAAACAATTTCCCGATATAACCTTCACTGTCAAGACCCTCATTGAAGGCGACTACTGCAGTACAAGGGTCATAGTCGAACGAAAGAAGATCGGTGACTTGGACGGCTCAATTAAGGGGCGTCTTCACGATCAAATTTCACGGCTCTGCACACACCACTCTGATAAACTGGTTATCTTGGGTATCAGTGGATCGGTGGAGGACTACATTATGGACATGGAGAGAAAGAAGCCCTTCGTGAAAGTGGACGAGGAACTTCTCCATAAGACGGTGGCATCTGTTCTAGTGCGTGACGACATCCGGGTCGTATGGAACTACCATGATAAGAAACTACTCAAAGAGATTGTTTACATTATTAAGGCAGTTAACGAGGATAAACTCGATGTGCCACACATTCGTAACTGTGATATGCTCATGGCGCGGCTCCTCAACATCTCAAAGGATCAGTATTACCAGATAAAGGAAACCTATGGCACTTCCCTGTGTTATCTTTGTAAGTTAACCAAAAAACAATGGATGCAAGTGAAGGGTATCGGCGCTAAAAAGGCTGATTACCTCGTAGATTTTTTTCAGAATGGTTGGACATGAACCCACCCATTTAAATATTGTCAACTCCAATTAAGTTAAGGTGTTTCATTGACGATTGATCTTGTTAAGTTAACTCTGGACGAAATGAAAGAACGGGGTGACTTTCATGGGGAATTATATGCACCATTTTATCCGACTAGTTACGCATTACATACATTTAATATACTCAATAATGAAAAGAAATTCTATTACGAAAATAAACAAATACCCAATATGCGTTTACACTTGCTCTTCATCGGACCTCCCATGTCCTCCAAGACATATTATCTTGAGCACATGAGTTGGGATGAAAATGCCCTGTTCCAGCGGGAAGATGGCGACACTGGATTTGAAATGGTAAAGAAAGGACGACTGACTGAAACAGGGTTATGTGGAGGCTACAACCAAAACGGAGGACGATCAGAAAAACGAATGGGTGAAGCAGAAAAATACGCTAATGGCTTCCTGACTATCGATGAGTTTAGCGCCATAACTGAAACTTACGGACAGTCCTATAACGCTGCACTCGAAGCACAGATGCTCGCAGCACTCGACCACGGCAATGTTGTAAAGGATCTTGGTGGCGGCACAATCGAGTTCAAAACCCGGTGCACTATATGGGCCGGAATTCAGCCTCGTAAATTGCACATGGAAAACGATGCAGGTCTAGGTCGCCGTATCTGCTTCCTTGTCAATATACCTACCAAGGATCAGCGGGAACTTATTAGGTGCGCGCTTTTCAAATCAAAAAACGTTGCACCTGAACCTGGAGAAATCCTATATATCCACGACCAGATCAGTGAATGGCGTGAATCTGTTGACAACATTGAACATATAGATTATGACGAATCAATTCTCAATTATTATATAAAAAATAACACTGACCCGTTACATCAACCTCTATCAGACCGCATACTGCTTGGTTATCATCTAGCCAAGGGCAACTTCGACCACGAATTGCACGTAACTCTCGAAGATCCCATGGCTCGAAGCATGATCCAAAACTCATTGGGTTGGTTTGAAGATGTGCGGCGTGGAACTGATATCCTGCAGGTAAAAAGTCTCATCATGTCATACGGAACATTTTATCCTGATATCAATCAATATATGGTAAAAGAACAGGATCTTATCAATGCCTCTACGTCGGTGAGTATGACAAGCAAAGAAATGATCACATCAATTGGAGAAATGATTAACCTGCGGATGCTGGAAACGAACAAAGCAGAACAAGCCCTGATGATGCGCATTTAAAATGATAGACGAATCACCAGACAACCCATATCGCCGCTTCAAGAACCAACTTGAATACGTTGAATTGTACATGGAAGACCTCATCCTCCTCAAGCGGCGTCGCGCGAATATACGGGTAATGGGACTTCTCCTTTTTCACAACTATCTCAATGGCTGTGACGGCGACGTGATTCTCCTCATGGAAATCAATGAGTTGGAAAGAAAATTGGAACGACTAGATCTGACACCATTTGTCAAGAATGAGATAACCCAGATGTTATACGAAAAGCGCCGGGACTATGAATCCTCACGGAGAGCAAAGGACTTCCTGACTGGGTTGATTGAGTTTGAGTGGGCAATCGAAGAGTATATGGACCCCACCGACATTATGCGCCATGCCGAGCAGTTAATCAAGAAAATACAGTTATATAACGAGAAGTTCGATCCGTTGAAGTATATCGAGAATTATAAATTGCGGAAGAAGTGTCCTAAAAACCCTTTTGTTGTCGATGATTATAAGGCAATAACCAATACGCCGCGAAAACGGGTTAAGGCTTCGAAAAAGAAAAAATCTATGTATGACTCTATGAAGTATGAGATTCAGATGTGAAATTATATGCTTCTCGTAATTGTTCCCATTTATCAGGGTAGATCATTAGCCAAGTAGGATATTCAACACAGCAGGTTGGTTTACAACGACCTCTGCCTTTTATTCTAACGTGTTCATTTTCCCGTTCAAGACATATCCTTTCAGACAACTCATAGTATTGGAGAACTTGTAAAAAAGAATTGAAATCGTCCCATTTAGGATCATCGTCTTCCACGTAATTTTGAGACTCTTCCCAAATAGTTCCCAGATAAGTTACTATTCCACCAGTGCGCTGCAATTTCTTTAAAAACCAACGTGCTGGTTTGTTATGTCTCTTCAGAGAATACTGATATTCTACGTCTATTTGTTCCGCCATATTACATCTCACATATATGAGTCTCCCAAGACTAAAAAACTTTGCACGTCGTACTCGGGGAAGTTCAATGTGTGGCCGGTGCTGTCCTCAACAATGAACACGAACCGATACATGTCTGCAGTTGCGGTGTAGAGGGAGTCCATTTCGTAGTAGACCCATCCTGACGTGGCGATATCGATTGTTGCGGGGGCATTGTCAATTATTACGTTGGATGATGAGTCCCACATGGTGAAGTATACGTCGCAGTTGGTGAGATCGTAGGGAACGTCTTGATTTTCTAATGCGTCCCAAGTTACGCACTGGTAATCAATAGGTTTTTTGTCTCCTACTTTGAATATGATGGTCGGATAGCGTGTCATGGAATAGGATAGGCGTTGTTATTATATGAATGTATGGGTTGATCAACAGATTTATATAATGTTAGATACTAATATGTATGTGCCCCACTACAGCATGATGGAGAAGGAGACCCCCTCCTTTTTTCATTTTGTTGACACCGTTTTCTTGCCATTTTGAGCCTCGAGTTATGCCATTTTTGGGTTACATTTATATGCCTTGTCAACCAACTCTATTTAACAAATGAAAAAAGTTCTTATAGTTAATGATCTCCACTGCGGCAGCGTTTATGGTCTCGGCGTTCCCAATTTTGTCGGTGGAGGCGGATACACGTTGCCCTTCACTGAAACAAACCGCTTCCTTTATGACCGGTGGCAGCAGATGATCAGCACTGTCGGTCACGTCGATCTCGTGGTGGCAAATGGCGACCTCGTTGAAGGACTTAATAAAAAGAAGAACGGTGCCGAAACCCTCACTCCCTACATAGCCGATCAGTCTAAAATCGCTGCAGAACTCCTAAAACAAATCGACACCACTGAATACGCTTTCACTGGGGGCAGTGGCTATCATATGGGGCAGGACATCAACGGCGATCAAGAAGTGTGTGACAAAGTTGGCGGCACATGGTTCGGCCCCGACGGCTACATTAAAATCGAGGGCATCAAGATCCATGTCCGGCACGTTGCTAACTACTCCAAACTTCCGCACTCGCGCGCTACCCCCATCCTGTTCGACTTCCTCATTGCGGCTATCCAGGGCGACGACACTAACATCTTCATTCGCTCTCATACCCACAAATTCGTCTACGCAGGCACCCACAACCGACTCGGCTTCACAACCCCCTGCTGGAAAGGCGTGGACACATACATCCGCGAAAAAGGCATGGAAAAAACCGACTGCGGATGGGTCTTAATAACAATTGACGGCTCCTCTTACACATGGCAACACTGCGTCTTCCAAGCCCCCGACACAACACCGGTTTTAAGGATCTAATCGATACTTTTTTCTCCTCTTAACGCACATAGTATGTTGTTATGAAAACCCAATATGAAATACAGCCATGTGTAATAGACGAGAATGATTGGTATTGGCACAAGTATCCATACAATCATGTAGAATCTTGTAATTGTATATTTTATGTACCAGAACAGATGGGAGGAGATGAAACCAATCGCCCAACATATTGTGCAATTCATGGTTATGACTTTCCTATAGAAGGATGCAATTACAGAAAAACGATTCGAGAGGTACTAGATGAAACTGACTTTAATCGACGTAGAGAAACACAAGAAGGCCATTCTTGAACTTCTCAATTCACAGGAATGTAGAGATCGTTCTGAAAAATTCAACCAAGAAATGAAACGAAAACTAGCAAATCACGAAGATAAGGAGTTCAATATATGAACCGTGATAAATTCGTAAGCGAGTTGTCTGGAATAACTGACCCGGACTGCATATATTATAGCCCACATTATAACAGGCACATGCCGGGGTTCTGCTCCATTGCCAAGAAATACGGAAAATCATATCCATACTGCGATGCATCTTTTGGACAGTGTGAAATACGCGACGAAGAACTAAACAATCTTTCTTGAATTTTAAATTCGCTGCCAAAAATGCCCTCGTGAGGCGGCGTCAACAAAATGAAAAGGAAGAAAGATCTTCTCCCTTTTGCATTCCGTCTTGGGGCACATATCTATTAGTTCCTAACATTATAAATAGTTTGCGTTCCAATACATTACCATGGAAGAACCCACTTCAATCCAATCAGCAGCACCGAAGGAAGACCTGCTCTCTGTAGTAGCAGTAGTCGATCTCGATCCACTCGTCGCCTTGCAAAAGCCAGAATACCAGGAAATGCTCACGGTAATCAACGATTCGGCACTAGAAATCCAAAGAACTACCCAGATTTTTAACAAAACTCAATCGCAGTTCATGGATAACCTTTTAACGGTAAGTCATCTCACCCCATTTCGAAATCTGCGACAAGTCCTAGCCGAGATGACACGAACGCGCAGTGCACTGAACGAAGCATATTTCAACTTGGAACTGAAGAAGATCAAAGTGGATCGGCTTAAATACAAACTACTGGGCGAAAATGATGACTTTAAATGTAAAAAATTGGAAATCAAAATCCAGCAAGCCGAGTATCAAATCGCTTCTTCCATGGAGTACGTCAACAGCGCGATTCGTAAAATGGCAAACTACACTGCGCAGTACAACAGCATCAAGAAGCAACTTCCTGATCTCTCCGAGAAAACTTTCGAGGAACAAGAGGAGCGCTACCATATCATGAAGGCATTCGAGCAGGGACTCTGTGCCGCGCGGTCTCATGGTAGGTTCATTGACGAGGGCAATCAGATCTATCTTCATCAGGTGGGCATCAACGGCAGTCTTGCGCAGGTAGAAATGTCCAAGTATCTCAACTGGGAATACAGCACCATTGACAAGGGAGGCGAAGTGACCCACGAGGATCAGTTGAAGTGGCTCGAAAGTATGGCTGATAAGTTCAAAGGATGTGCCACCAAGTTTGCTGAATACAAGGGCATGACAGTCATGAGTGAATTTGCCTGCACCGGTTGGGAAAACTACGTCGAGGAGGACAAAGAATGATAGATATTCCTATTACAAGAATTCAACTTTTAGCACCATCAGAAGTCAGAGAAAACAGAACGTGTTGGGATTGCGTATTTTGGTTTAGTGTAGATGATGGTTTTATTGCAGATTGTGCATTAGGTAAAGATTATAGAGATTGTCCTCCTTGTAAAATGAATTTTACTCCAGAGGAGATGAAAATAATATTGACTGATGTAAATGAACTTGAATTATTTTTTAAAAGTTATTCAAATGGGATTGAATATGTAACATTATCAAAATGTAATGATAATAATAACTATGTGCCTGTAAATCTATTTAAACCAGATGGTGGAGACTATACTTATGAATAACCCTACAATGTCATCTGGGGTTTTAGACATAATTGAATTTAAACGTAGACTAAAAACACAAAGGATAATGAGTATTCCAATAATAGATGAGGTTTCTATTCGCGGAGCAAATTTTGAATTAATTACACCAACTATGGAATTTATAAATGACACAATTGAATGAAATCAAACTCCTAATCGGCACTCCCTGTTACAATGGTCTTCTCCACCAAGATTACTTCCAAGGAACTCTACAATACAACCAACTTGGTATTCCCATTTCTTACATGCACATTGGAAACGAGTCCTTGATCACGCGCGGCAGGAACACCATCATCTCACTATTCTACGATCATAAGGACACTTTTACCCACCTTCTGTTTCTCGATGCTGACATCTACTTATCAGGAGAAGACCTGTTAAAACTACTGGAGTCAGGTGAGGATGTAATCGGTGCGCCGGTTCCTTTGAAGGGCTATGATCCGCGCGGAAAGAACGTGTACAATGTGGGCAAAATACTGGAAACGAAGGATCATTTAATTGAAGTGGAACACGTTGGAACTGCAGTGTTTTTACTGTCTAATAGTGCAGTGGTATCCCTCGTGAACGATGCAATCAATAATGGGAATGTCTATTCCAGAAACCCATTGACGAGGGGAGATGCGCCTTCTGATTTACAGTATGATGTGTTTCAGGTTGGAGTGTATGGAGAACAATACTTGAGTGAAGATTATTACGTGTGCAAAGTGCTGCGCGAACTAGGCTACAAAATAATAGTGGATACTTCCATCAGGACGCGCCATTCTGGAAGTTTCACATGGCAAGGATAATCTTCTTTCCTCTCCTAACAATGCTTCTCGTTCCTTTTTCCTCTCCACGATAAAGGGGTTCTCGAAGGGGATTTAATCCCCTTGACTTATAGGCCGCCGTGACAGTTAGAGCAACATGCGGGATAATATCTTCCAATAGTTAAATTTCCAAATTCATTAGAATTGGATTTTTCCGATATTGTGACATAGTTGATAATATCATTAGAAGAAGAAGAACTAGAACTTCCAAAAATTCCTGATATAGTGGATGCACAAGATTTTTGTGCATGGTTATTATCCCAATACGTTAGGTCTCCAAAATCTTGTGCATTTCCTCCTGATGCTATTGTTATGTAGTCTATGGCATTTGAAATGTCTCCTCCATTAAAAATGCCACGTGTTTGCGAACTACATCCATCTACATACATTTTTTCTACTGTAAGATCTCCGAACGCTGATACATTTCCTATGGTAGATATTGTAATATAACTTATGGATTTTAAATATGTAGAACCTGTTATTCCACCTGCAAATATGCCACGGGTTGAGGATGCACAAGAAGATAATCGTTGTGTTATAACATCTAGATCGCCGAAATCTATGGCGTCTGTTTCTTCTGATATTGTAATATAATCAATTACATTAGTTAAGGCACTCGTTCCTCTGCCTCCTCCAAATATACCACGAGTTGATGAAGAGCATGCTGCCAAATCTGATTGCAATGTTGTTAGACTTCCGAAACTTTGAGCAATACCAGTTATAGCAAATGTAATATAATCTATAATATTTAGGTAATTACCATCATGGCCACCTGAAAATACTCCGCGCGTTGATGATGAACAAGATGCTAACTGTGATCGTGCAGTTGAGAGATTTCCAAAATTTAATGCATTGGATTTATTTGAAATTTCAATATAATCTATTGTATTTACCAATATTGCAGTAAAACCTCCACCAAATAATCCTCTAGTTTTGCCACTGTTGCCAACGAATCCATTAATAATGCTCATAACATCACGAATATTCCTTCAAGTGATAAATTTGCAGCATCTTTGTTGCTTCCATTTGCATCTGTTGTTATTTCAATAATACTTCCGGTTTTCACTATGTAATTTGTAGTATCAATATACACTTCAGTTGATATCCATGATTGCGCAACTTCTGTCCCTGCATTACTATTTGCTGTGCAAATTTTGTTGTCATCAACACTTACATTCACTCTTGGTTGATTTGCTCCTGTGTCAATAGTATGGGATCGATGCTTAAATTCTACTAACCTAGATTCACCAAGATTCCACGCGCATGATGCAAACATTAACGTATCTAACATGCTGCCACTAGAAGTATTTGCAAATACTCCACTAATAAAGAAATTCCATTGATATACGCGAGTCATATCACTGTATTGTAATTCATCGTCATACGAAGATGTCATTGGTGCTCCAGATATAGTTACTGTTCCACTACTATAATTAGTAATTATTCCGTATACCCATGAACCTGCAGTTTCCCTATATCTTATTGGCCTTGATTCAACAAAAATTCCTTGATTAGTAGCATTGTCAGTAACAGTAAAGGATGAGTCGCTTGCCCGTGTAAACGCACCACCAGCATACCAAGTATCCGCTGTTGCATTTGTGGATAGTGCCCACTTTAGTCCAGTTGCAGTGGTATCATCCAGTGTGAGCACGTAGTTGTTCGTTGCCGGGGTTAGTGTATCCACTGTGGCATTTCCCGTCCCAACCAGTATCTGTCCCTTTGCTGTAATAAGTGACTTCACTATTGCGTTTCCAATAGTTAATAGATTAGATGCTGATAATGCCATGATCTAGACCTCCGTTCCCAAGCACGCTGGTTTAGTTGGCCACACTATATTATCAGGATCTTCGAAGTCAGTTGGAATGTCCCGCAGAGCCTTTCTATAGTCCTTACACAAGTTTTTGTCTTCTGCTCCTAATGGCGAATCTGAAACATGAGTCCAATCACACTCTCTTAACAGTTCACCTCTTACAACTCTTACTGCTGACCATTTATTATCAACACTGGCCATGCACAGGGTAATATCATCTTCATATTGATCTTGTGCTGCTGTTGTTAATGCAGCATTGTCAATATTAATTTGCCTGTTCGCCTCTTGTAAAACTGATACTTCTTCCTCTAAATGTGTTAAATATGCAAGATATGCTTGTTTTCCAGTATATTCAGCATACTCTGTTGGTCTGTCAATAGTCTCATTTTTGAGGCCATTTATTTCAGCGTTCTTTGCAGCAATCAAAATATTGTTTTCTTCCATGGATACTAATTCTGGTTCTGTCATGGTCACCTGTTCTAATGCTATTTTTTCTAATTCAATTAAGTAGTCCTCATATTCTGACATTTTATCACATTCCTATCATCATTGGTGAGGTTCCAACTGATACCCCTGATCCTGTTGGTAATGTCACTTTAAAGCCTTCAATAACATCATATCTATTCGTTCCATTATATCCTCCCATAACATAGATATAATTGCCAACTGATGCACAACCAGTGTAATATTTGGCAACGGACAATACAGGTTCTTCTGTTAGTGCTGTTAATTCTCCAGTTGAAGGGTTTACAGAAAAACCTTCTATTACATTAGTTGCTGCTGTAGTATATCCTCCCATAACATAGATATAATTGCCAACTGATGCGCAACTAACTCCATATTTGGCAACGGACAATACAGGTTCTCCTGTTAGTGCTGTTAATTCTCCAGTTGAAGGGTTTACAGAAAAACCTTCTATGGTATCGACTATTCCTGTAGATGCACTTCCGCCGAACGCGTAAATGAATTTGCCAACTGATGCGCAACTTATAGCATGTTTGGCAACGGATAACGTTGGTTCTCCTGTTAACGCCGTAAGTGCTCCGGTTGAAGAGTTTACGCTAAAGCCTTCAATAACATCATATCTATTCGTTCCATTATATCCTCCCATAACATAGATATAATTGCCAACTGATGCACAACCAGTAGCAAATTTTGCCGCTGATAAATTGGGTTCTTCTGTTAGTGCTGTTAATTCTCCAGTTGAAGGGTTTACAGAAAAACCTTCTATTACATTAGTTGCTGCTGTAGTATATCCTCCCATAACATAGATATAATTGCCAACTGATGCACAACTAATAGACTGCTTACCCGCTGATAAATTAGGTTCTTCTGTTAGTGCTGTTAATTCTCCAGTTGAAGGGTTTACAGAAAAACCTTCTATTACATTTGTTGAACTTGTTGTTAAACCACCGAATGCGTAAGTGAATTTGCCAACTGATGCGCAACCAAAAGCATATTTTGTAGCAGATAGAGTGGTTAATCCAGTTAATGCAATTAGCCTTCCATCCGGCATATTAAGACCTCGTGTAAGTTATCATCCAACCTAACACTGTGATATCCCCAGTGTAAGTATCATCGCCTTCTCGTCGCATTCTCAATTGCACCCAGTCTCCTGCTGATGGCGTATTTCCTATTGTTATAGCAGACGTAGCATCCATTTTAATGATTTTTCCTGCTATACTACTTGCTACTGTATAAGTGCTGGTCTGTGATGTTCCAAAATCTGTATCTCCAGCATCTCCACTAGCATATGAAACGGCAGACAATCCAAGTATTATAGTATGATTGCTCGCATCTGTTGATGTGGGAACATAAATATATGGGATAGCAGTTATTGTTCCTCCTCCGTAATCAGCAGGCAATGGACAACCCCATTCATGATAAATATCATTAGCACTTGCTGGAAATGTGGTTCCTCTGATATTTACCTTGTAAGTAGCAGTTTCGGTTGTTAAAAATCCCCCTGCTGGAGATGTTGTAGAATCCCATCCTCCTGCTAATGACAGAAAAATCTCATTGGTTGCTGAAGTGGTTGCTACAGTAGCCCACTCAAGTGTAGAAGCACCTGTTTTCAGAATCTGACCACTAATTCCCTTTGCTAGTATACTTGCTGCATCATTACCAGTTCCGACCACAAGATCTCCCTGTGCATTCCACAAAGCGTCCGTTGCCAGTGGGTTACTTGGGGCGAAGCCAGTATGACCTGCTGCTGCATATGAGAGGTTAGTTAAATCAGTATGACTAACTGCTGTTGATCCAACAAATGGAATGTTCCATGATGATTGAATATCTGCTGGAGTTGATGCCCCATACAATATAATTACCTTTGCCGATAATATAGCAAAATTGTTCAGTAAGGCTGGCGCAGTGGGTGGTTGTTCAATTTGTGCAGCAATAAGCGAATTATCATGCTGTTGTCCATACTGAACATGTAACGTTCCATCATACATAACATATACATAATGTGTACTGTATGTACCAACATCAATAGTTCCAGGAGTTCCAGTTCCATCATCGTAATTATTTGCTATTAAATCTGTTTGTGATGCGGTTTGAATCCATTCATTTGGAGTAGCACTTCTGCACCAGTATGTAAATGTATCAGAGACATTGGTATTTTTAGCAGGAGTTGTAATAGGATTAAGTCCAGAATAAAAGTTTCCATCGGTTGTCTGAACCTTTAATCCGGTTGGGCACGAAACAATAGCACCGGAGACATGGTTAAACCCTTCTGTTACCAGTTCCATTTCCTGAATACGACTTGCTATATTACAGATATTCGTTCCAGACTGCAAAATGGACAGGTCATTGCCTCCAACACCATTTCGGTACACTTGTCCAAGTGAAAACATATTTGTAAACTTTATATCAGAACGAGTAGTCGTGGTTTTAATTATAGGAGTTCCACCATTGTAATCGACATAAATGTAATTTATAGATTCATTAACCAGATCCAATGCAGTGTTTTCGCTCCATGCAAACGACTTTATATCACCAGTAATAGAATCTGTGGTCCTTATAAATCCAGTTCCTGC
>Ga0265297_10000984_pt1 | contig 72774 bp, 67 predicted proteins | sample Munlanlwell13791_FD_192502 | JGI IMG/M metagenome (GOLD analysis project Ga0265297, IMG submission 192502) | Leachate microbial communities from a municipal landfill in Southern Ontario, Canada - Leachate well 137-91 | ecosystem: Engineered > Solid waste > Landfill > Unclassified | place...
CCTCACTGACTTTTCTTTCTTGGATCCCGCGCCGGCAAGTTGCCCGGGCCACCGCCACGCAAAAAAAAGCTGAGGCTCGCACGGAGGTCACGGAGTCCACGGAAAAAGACCATTCCCTCACCCCTCCGCGCCTTTACTGTTTTTAACCCGCCGCGCGTGAACCCCATGTTCCCGTCTCCTAAATCACGGTTTTGCCCCGCAACCTCCTGCGGCCGGCCAGGAATAATGAGTAAAAAGAGGCTCTTGGAAAACTTCGGCAGTGCGGCACCATGCCGACTCCAACGGCGGCAACCGTTTTTCAGGCCGTGCGCCGGCGCTGGTAAAAGTAGCCGCCGCGTCCCCGGTGCGTGCCGGGCCCCGGGTGTCGTCGGGCGGTTCAGTGGCCGGTGGCGGCGGTCCAGCAGAGGTCGGTGTAGAGGGTGGCGGTCCAGCCGAAGTCGAACATGACTTGGTGGTAGGGGCTCTGCTCCGGGGCGCATTTGCCCTTGCGCAGGAGTTTGGGGGGCGGGACTTCGCCGCGGTCGTCGTAATACTCGAAGAAGGTGCCGTATTTCTGGAACCAGCGTTCGATTTCGCGGCAGGTCCGCTGGCGCAGGTCGGTGGCCAGTTCGTGGTGGCCGTAGCGGTCGAGGCCCTGGGCGATGAGCCAGTTGAGGTTGATCCAAGTCGGGCCGCGCCACATGTCCTTGGCGTAATGGGTTTCGCTTTCGGCAATGCTGGGGACGGGGAAGGCGGTGCCGAAGGTCTGCGGATTCCGCAGATGGGCGGCGAGCCGTTCCGCCTGGGCGGGGGTGGGTGCGCCGCAGAGCAGGGGGAGGAATCCGGCGCTGGCGAGGACGGGTGACTGGCGCTGGTGGCGGAGGTCGTAGTCCACATAGAGGCCGATCTTCTCGTTCCAGAGCCGCTCGTTGATCAGGCGGCAGAGCTGGTCCCGGCGTTCCTTCCAGAGCCCCACGTCTTCGAGGATGCCGAGGCGCACGGCGAAGGCGGCCATGAGTTCGCATTCCCGGGCGAGGAAGGAATTGAAGTCGGTGGCGTCGAGGGGGGTGGCGGTGTCGAAGCGGGAGGAATTGTCCATGCCGCTTTCGCCGCTGCGGCAATGGATGCTCTCCTCGATGGACCATTCCGCCAGGCCGGCGCCGTCCGAGTCGCGGTTGCGCAGGTCCCATTCCAGGTAGCGGCGGAGGCGGGGATAGAGGTCGGCGAGCCAATTGGTGTCGGGCTGGGTTTCCATGAGCAGGCTGGCCCCGAGGGCGAGGACCGGCGGCTGGGTGAAGGCGGAGAGCCAGTCGGGGCGGAGCATGTGGGGGATCATGCCGTCTTCGCGCTGGCCGGCGAACACGGCGGCGAGCAATTCCCGGGCGAGTGCGGGGTCGAGGTGGCGCCAGCCAATGGCATGGAAGGCTGAATCCCAGAGCCAGAGGCAGCGGTGGGGGTAGCGGTCGGGGGTTGACCAGCGGCAGGGGATGGGCGGTTCCGGGGCATAGACCTGCGTCTTCATCAGGGAATAGGCCTTGCGCAGGGCCGTGGCGGCGCTGGCGTCGGCGGCCACGCCGGGGGGGAGCGGCTGGGAATCCAGCCAGCGGGCGCGGTCGGCGACGAGGCGGTCGAGGTCGGCGGTGAGCCATTCCGGGTTGAAATGGCTGGCGGCGCCGAGCAGGAGGCGGTTGCCTTGGCGTTCGGCGCGCAGGGCTGGCGGCAAGGTTTCGCCCAAGGTGGCGGGGCCGTCAATGAGGAGGTGCCAGGCGTCGGGGAAGGCGGCGGTGACGACCGTGGCGTCCGCCAGTTCCAGCCGGAAGAAGTCGCCGCCGAATTCGGCGCTGGTGGGTGGCGCGTCGGCGAAGGTGAGGGTTGCCCTCTCGGGGAGGAGTACGTCCAATGCGGCAGCGGTGAAGGCGCTGCGCAAGGTCAAGCCTTCCGCGAAATCGGTGGCGCCATCGACGCCCGAGAAGGCGAAGAGCTGGCCGCCGCTCCAGATGTGGCACCGGGTGGGGTTCATGGTCGAGTCCTCCAACGGTTCCGCCGTCCCTGCCTCCATGATGCCGGCCGCCTTCTTTCCGCGGGCGCGGCCGGAGCTGTTCCGTGACGCAAGCTTCCCGTCGTTGCTGGTGCGCAATTGCCCCTTGTCGTACTGTAGCCTTCAGGTGTGGCTTTTGTCCACCGTGGCCACGATGAATTGCTCGATGGTGTCCTTGTCGGGGTGGAGGGTGGTGCAGCGGGTGGGCTGGTCCAGGAGCTGGTCGAGGGCGGGGTGGTGGGCGAGGCCGTCGCGCCCCAGGGCCTGGCGGATGGCGTCGGGGAACTTGGCGGGATGGGCGGTGGCGAGGCAGAGGGTGGGGGCCTCGCGGTCGGGGAAGCGTTCCGCGACGGTGACGGCGACGGCGGTGTGGGGGTCGAGGAGGTAGCCGGCGGCGCGGTGGGTTTGGCGGATGGCGGCGAGGGTGCCGGCGGTGGTGGCGGTGCCGGCGGCGAAGAGGGGGTCGGTGCCGGCCACCGTCAGCCGCTGTTCCCGGGCGAACTGGGCCATGAGTTCGCGGACGCGGGCGGGCTCGGCGCCGCAGCGGTAGTAGAGGTAGCGTTCGAAGTTGCTGGCGACCTGGATGTCCATGGAGGGGCTGAGGGTCGGCATCACCTGGCCGAGGCGGTACTCGCCGGTGGTGAAGAAGCGGGTGAGGATGTCGTTTTCGTTGGTGGCGAGGATGAGCCGCTTGATCGGCGCGCCCATTCGCTGGGCCAGATAGCCGGCGAAGATGTCGCCGAAATTGCCGGTGGGGACGGCGACCTGGACGCGGGCGGCGCCGGTGGCCTCCTGGACGCGGAAGGCGCCCCAGAAATAGTAGACGGTCTGGGCGAGGACGCGCGCCCAGTTGACGGAGTTGACCGCGCCGAGGCGGTGGCGCTGCTTGAACGGCAGGTCGGTGAAGATCTCCTTGAGCACGCGTTGGCCGTCGTCGAAGGTGCCTTCGATGGCGATGTTGTGGACATTGGGGTCGAGGACGCAGGTCATCTGCCGTTCCTGGAGGGGGCTGACCCGGCCTTTGGGGTGCATGACGAAGATCTGGATCCCCTGCTTGCCGCGCACGCCGTGGATGGCGGCGCTGCCGGTGTCGCCGCTGGTGGCGCCGAGGATGTTCAGGGTCTCGCCGCTTTGGCGGAGATAGTGCTCGAAGAGGTTGCCGAGGAACTGGAGCGCCACGTCCTTGAAGGCCAAGGTGGGGCCATGGAAGAGTTCGGCGATGAAGAGGGGGCCCACCGGCTTCACCGGCACCACGGCGGGATCGCGGAAGGTGGCATAGCTGCGGTGGACGAGGTCGCGCAGGTCGGCTTCGGCCAGGCTCTCGCCGATGAAGGGGCGCATGACCTCGACGGCGAGTTCGGGATAGGGGAGGGAGTGCCAGCCGGCGAGGCGGTCGCGGACGTCGGGGATGGCCGCCGGCAGGAGCAGGCCGCCGTCGTCGGCGAGGCCCATCATCACGGCGTCGCGGAAGCTGATCGGGGCGATGCCGCCCCGGGTGCTGATGTAGGTGGAGGCGATCATGATCTGGAGACCTCAGGCGTTTCGGGCGAACGGCGCAATATAACTCCCTTGTCCGTGGGCGCGGGGTGCCGGGTGCAGGTGATTGGGGACAGGCGGAAAGCGCGCCCGTTGGCCAGCGAAACCGGGATCGGAAGCCAGGCCCGGCCGATAGCGATTTCGATTCCGATGCCGATTGATCACCGCCATCCATCTTCCCCGCGGCTGGCCGAGGTCAGGGTTCCGCGTCAAGGTGGAGCTGGAAGGGGAGGGCGGGGAGCCCGTCGTGATTGCTCAGGTTGCCGTCGGGATTGTCGCTCCAGGCATAGCGGATGGCGGTGGGCATGGGGATTTCAGGGATGGCGACGACGACCGCCGTGGGATCGGCGGCGGCCAGCCGGGCGGTGGCGGGGCGGAAGCGGCCGTCGGTGCCGGCGAGGCTGAAGCCTTTGAGGCGGCGGCCGGTACGGCAGGCCAGGCCGCTGCCGGCGTGGTCGAAGTGGAGGAGGACTTGGCCGTCCGCCAGCCGTTCGGCGGCGCGGCAGACGGGGCCGGCGTGGACGATTTCCCGGCGGCCATAGCCGTCGTGGAGCGCCCAGAGCGCCAGGCGCCGGCCGAGTTCCCGTTGGGCGGCCGGGCTCTGGCCGATGGCGTCGCCGAGGTCGAGGGTGGCGGCCAGCCCGCAGTGGGGGATGGTTTGGGTGACCCAGGCTTGCGCGGCGCGCAGGTCGGCCCGGCCGGAGTCGGCGGGGCTGCCTTTGGGCGGTTTGGCGGCGGCGAGCTGGACGATGGCGAAGGGGAGGGTGCCGTCGTGGATGAAGCGGCGGCGCCAGTCGGTGATGAGGGCGGGCAGGAGCTGGCGGTAGGGGTGGTCGCGCCCGAGATCCGCCTCGCCCTGGTGCCAGAGGATGCCCTTGATGGCAAAGGGTGCGAGCGGGGCGATCCGGCCATTGAACAGGACGGTGGGGCGGCCGGGGTTTCCGTCGGGGCGTTGCGGCATTGGCGGCGCTGGGGGGCCGGCCTGGTGCAGCCAAGTTCCGGCCAGGGGGATGTTGGTGCCGGCGACGGCAAGCTTGAGCTGGCCGGCGGCGCCCAGCAGGCCGCCCGGCCCGCCGGAATCCAGCACGCGGAGCAGCAGGAGGTTGGCGCCGGCCTTGAGGAGTTTGGCGGGGACTTTGTAGCGGCGCGGCTTTTGGCTGCCGTCCGTCTCGCCGAGGAGCTGGCCGTTGAGGAAGGTGCGTTCCTGGCTGCCGATGGGGCCGAGGCTGAGCGTGCCGGCTTTGCCGGCGATGGCTTCGGGCAGGTCGAACTCGCGGCGGAGCCAGACGACGCCGTCGAACGCCTCGTCCCAAGCTCCCGGCTGTTCGCTGTGCGTCCAGTCCGCGGCGTGGAAGGCGGGGTCGGCGGGGGGCGGCTCGGCGCCGGCACAGGGATCCGCCTGGCGCCACCAGTCGTCGAGGGCGGCGCGGAGGGCGCTTTCGCCCCCTTCGCGCCAGAGCTGGAGGTCGGCCTGGAGCCGTTCCAGGGCCGGTTGCCAGGCCGGGAGGTTCCGCAGCGTCTCCGCGCTGAGCCAGGCCGCGGCCGGCGCGTCGTCCTCGCCGGGGACCAGGATCAGGCCGATGGGCACGTCCAGTTCAGCGGCGAGGCGGCGGGCGAATTCCTGGCTGGCGGGGGGAAGCTGGGCAGTGCCGGGCTGCCAGGTGCTGCTGGCCAGGTCCGTGGCCGGTTCCGCGGCCAGCCGCCGGCTGACGCTGAGGCTGCGGATGGTGGGGGCCGTGGCGGGGCTGGGGGGCGCGGTGGCGGGGGCAGCATCGCCGACGCAGAGCCAGACGTCGCCGGCGAAGATGTCGGCCAGCACCGTTTCGCCTTCGGGGCTGGCGACGGCCAGGCGGTGTGGCCCGCCGGCGGGGAGTGGTGGGAGGGTGGCGAGCCAGCGGCCGTCGCTGCCGGCGATGACATAGGTCAGGCGGCCGGCAATGGTCACCACGAGTTTTGCCCCTGGGGCGGCCGTCCCCCAGACGGGTGCCGGCAGGTCCCGTTGCAGGACCATGCAGTCGGTGAAGAGGGGATGGAAGGCGGGGGTTGGCGCGTCGGCCGCCCGGCCGGTGGTGGTGGCGAGTCCGGCGAGGGCCAGGGTGGCGGAGGCGAGGATGATGCGGGGGAGCCGGCTCATGGTGGCGCCTCCGCAAGCGGTGCGGGCCGGGGCGTGAACAGGGTGGCCGGTTCCCAGTGGAGGAGGGCGGAGGGGGCCGGTGCCGGCGGCGTCCGGCCGGGGGGTGGCAGGAGGGCGATCCGGGGTTGGCGGGAGCGGGCGAAGGTGAGCCGCACTGGCGGTTCGCCGGGGCTGGCGAGCCGGAGCCGGGCGTGGCCCGTCGCGGCGTCGGTTTCCAGGTTAAGGGTTGCCGGCCCGGCCGGCAGTTCGGTGGTGAGCTGGAGGGTTGTCCGGGGGAGTTGCGAACTCCGCAAAAGTTGCCAGGCGCCGGTGTCGGCTTCGCCGGCCGCGCCGGGGTTGAGGGTGCGGAGGCGGGTGCCGCGGCTGGCCAGTTCCCGGAGCTGTTCCTGGCGCTTGGGGTTCCGGGCCGTGGCTGGGGGGTGGACCAGGGTCGGGGGTGGCTCGCCGGCGGCCAGGCCGCTGGCGGTGGCGGGGGCGAGTGGGGCGGTGGCCACGACCAGGTCTGGCGGGGCTTGGCCGTGGACGGTGAGCCAACGGAGGAGGGCGCGGGCGAGGGTTGGGCTGTCGGGCAGCAGGACCGCGGGTGGCCGCGTGGGTTCCGGGAACCAGACGATGCCAGGCGTGGCGGCGCCGTCGCCGAAGAAAATCGCGGTGCGGTGCGGGTGGCTGGCGCCGGTTCCGGCCAGCATGAGGAACGGCAGGAGGAGGAGGGTGGCGGCGGCGGCCAGCCGGCGGCGGCCGTTCCAGGCCAGGGTGGTGGCCAAGGCGAGATGGAAGAGCAGGACGAGCGGCAGGGCGGGCCGGGGCACGGGCAGGCTGAAGGGCGGTTCGCTGCCGAGTTCCGCCAGGAACTGGGTGGCGTTGGCGCAACAGGCGAGGAGGCTGGCCAGGAGGCGGTCGGGGAGGGGCCACCAGTCGGCGAGGGGGAAGGAGAGGGCGGCTTTCAGGGCGCCGATGGTCATGGTTGCCCAGGCGAAGATGCCGATGCCGAGGTTGGTCAGGATGGCGCCGGGGATGAGCCGCTGGTTGATCCAGGCGGTCAGGCCGGTGGCGGCCGTGCAGGCGAGGAGGTTGCCGAGGAGCAGTTCGAGCAGGTTTGCCGCCGCCCGACGGAGGGCGGGCGCCGGCTGGAGCCGGGCGGGGCGCCAGGCATCGTCGGCGAAGCAGGCTTGGCGGACGCGGCGGATCAGGGGCCAGCCGAGGATGAGGAAGAAGACCAGGATGAAGGAGAACTGGAAGCCGGTGCGGAAGAGGTTGAGCGGGTTCCAGGCCAGCAGCAGCAGGGCGGCGACGGCGAGGGTGTTGAGCGGCAGGGATGGCTGGAGCCAGGCGCGGGCGCCGGCCCAGACGGAAATCATGACCCAGGCGCGGCAGGCGGCCGGCTCGGCGCCGGTGGTGAGGACGTAGAGCAGCAGCAGGGGGGGCAGCAGGGCGTGGCGCCAGCGGAAAGGGAGGGCAAGGAGGCGGAGGGCGGGCAGCAGCAGCGAGGCGAGGATGGCGACGTGGAGGCCGCTGACGGAGAAGATGTGGATGGTGCCGCTGTTGACATAGGTGGCGCGGGCGTCGGGGTCGAGCCGGCCGTCGCCGCCGAAGAGGATGGCGGCGGGGAAGGCGGCGGTTTCCGGGGAGAGGTGGCGGGTGACGCGGGCGAGGATGGCGTCGCGGGTTTGCAGGAGGGGGATGAAGGCCCGCCGCCAGCCGTGGGGTGGCCCGGCCTCTTCGACGGTGGTGGCCTGGAGGGCATGGGTGATGCCGCGGGCCCGGAGCTGGGCGCGCCAGTCGAAGTCGCCGGGGAAGAGTCCCGGTTCGGGGATGAGCAGGGCGCCGGCGACGCGGAGCGTGGTGGCGTAGGGGGGCAGGGGCTGGTCAGGGGGCAGGCGGAGCCAGACCCGGCCGGAGGCGGATCGCCACTGGCCGGTGGTGGGGTCTTGGAGGCGTTCGAGCGCGAACTCCAGCCCGCTTGGCGGCGCGGGCGGCGCGGGGCTGGCCGCGGTGGCGCGGCCGGGGTGGAGGGTGACTCCTTCCACGGTCACGCCAAGGTTGGCCTGGGGTGCAATCCGGGGCAGGGTTTGCCAGGGGGCGTGGAGGAGGAAAAGGGTCCAGAGCGCGCCGGCCGGGAGCAGCCAGGCGAAGCGCCGGGAGCGGCGGTCGAGGGTCAGGGCCAGGGCCAGGCCCGCGGCCAGGGTCGCCGCCGCGGCCAGCCCTGGCGGCGTTCCGTGGATCGCGGGCAGCCCGGTGGCGAGGATGCCGGGGATCAGCCAGAGCGTGGCCGCCAGGGCGGGCAGGGTGGCGAGTCCGAGGCGGGGGCGGCGGTGGAAGCGTTCCCGCCAGCGCTGCCACATGGGGGTGATGCGGGCGGTGGCGGGCATGCGGTCTCCGCGGCGGGCGTCACGGCTGGATGGGCGAAGGGGCGAGAGCCGGTTCGTGGCGGCAGTCGGCCAGGTGGATGCCGGTTTCGCTGAAATCCTTGATTGTCCCGGAAATCGCCACCGGGCGGTTGCGGATCCGGGCCAGGGTGGCGGTGTCGGAGAAGGCGTCGAACGCCCGGCGGTCGAAGGTGCAGCGCCCCAGCTTGTCGAGGATGACCTCGGCGCTGCCGCGGTCGAAGCTCCAGTTCACGGGGACGCCGACGATGATGAGGCGCCGCCCCAGGTGGCGGAGGCGGGTGGCCTGGGGCGCGGGGGAGTCCTTGAGCCAGTTGATGGCGGTTTCGGCGGTGACTGGCACCGTTTCGGGGAGCAGCGGCACCTCGGGCAGCTTGGCTTCGGCGGCCTGGGCCGCGGTCGCCTCGGCGGCCTGGGCTTCGGTGGCGAGCCGTTCCTGCTCGGCGCGGGAGAGGAGTTCGCGGATCTTGCTGGTGGGGAGCAGGTTGACGCTTTCAATCTGTGGCTTGAGGATGCGGGCGGTGCTGGTCGGGCTCGGGCTTTCCTGCAGCGCCACGTCGCCGGAGTCATTGATTTCCAGGAGCATTCCGTAGCGCCGGGAGTGGTCGGTGAGCAGCACTTCGGTGTTGGGCACCCAGAGGCGGAAGAGCACCTTGGTTATCTTGCCGCGGGCCACTTCCGGCTGCCGCAGCTCGCGGAGGCCGGCGGGATGGGCGGCCACTACCTTGTACTTGCCTTCGGGCAGGCCGTCGAGAATGATTGCTTTTGATTCAAGGACGGTCACGGGGAGGGTGGCGCCGACCTTGTGGCTGTTGACCGTGATGTCGAGCCCTGGCGGGAAGGTGGTGATTTCAAGGGTGCCGAGCCGGCTGGCCAGCGGCACGTCGAGGGTGGCCGGCTGGAGGGGGGAGACGATCGCCTTGACGGTGGCGCGGTCGTAGCCTTCCAGGACAAGGTCAAAGCTGTGGGTGTCCGGCGGCAGGGTGGTGAGCATCAGGGGTGTCTGGCCGAGGATGCGGGGGCCCCAGTAGACGGTGGCGCCGGCGGGGGTGGAGCTGATCCGGAGCGTGCCGGCCGCCTGGCGCAGGGTGTAGGGCTTGTCCGGCAGGAGGTCGGGCACGTGGATCTGGCGGGCCAGCTCCTCATAGCCTTCGAGGGCAAAGGTCAGCAGGTGGCGGCCGGGGGCGGCTTCCGGGATGGCCACGGGTGTGCGCCCCAGCTCCTTGCCGTCGAGCTTGGCCAGGGCGCCGGCCGGTTCCGTCTGGAGCAGGAGCGGCATGGGGCGGGCCGGCGCGGCCATGGTGGCGGGCGGCGAGGGTGGTTCAACCGCGGCGACGGGCACCGGTTCCGGGGTGGGCGCGGCCTTGACCGGTGGCGGGGCGGCGGGAAGCGGTGGCAGCCCTGGCAATCCTGGGGCTGGCGGTGGGGTGGGCGTGGTGGCGGCGGGCGGTGGGGCGATGGGTGTGCTGGCGGGCGCTGGGGGCGGGGGTTTGAGGAACAGCCAATAGCCGGCGATGCCGATGCCGACGAGGGCCAGCGCCAGCAGCGCCAGCCCCATCATCCCACCCCTGCCAGGCCCGCCGCGGCGGCGTGGGGGCAGGGGCGGAAGCGGTGCCGGCAGTCCGGCCGGTGGCGGCATGGCGGGCTGCTCGGGTTCCATCACCAGCAGGATCGCCTCGCCGATGCCGATGCGGTCATCCGGCTTGAGTTCGACCTTGCCGGCCACGGCCTGGCCATTGATGCGGATGCCGTTGGTGCTGCCCAGATCCGCGATGAGGAAACTCCCGTCCACGCGGGTGATCTGGGCGTGCTTGCGGGAGATGCCCTCCATGACCAGCACCAAATCGTTGTCGCCCTCCCGGCCAATGATGAATGGATCCTTGCTGACCTCGACGATTTTGCCTTGGTTCTTCCCATTCAGGATGCGAAGCTTCATGGCATGGAATATCCCAAGTTTGGCAAGGTGGTTCGTCCAGGTGTCCGAAGAAAAGGCGGGGTGGAGGTTTACTCTCCCCGTCCGGCAAATACATTAGCCCGCCAAGAAGGAGGGGCAACTGCCGGCATCCCGTAATCATGATTGACCTTCATTGTCATAGCACCTGGTCCGACGGTTCCTGCACGCCGGCCGAGCTGCTCCGGCTGGCGCGGGAGGCGGGAGTGGTCGCCCTGGCGCTCACGGACCACGACACGGTGGGCGGCGTCCCCGAATTCCTGGCCGCGGCGGCCGGCGGCCCCGTCCGCGCCATTGGCGGAGTGGAGGTTTCGTGCAGTTGGTATGACGGGACGATGCACCTGTTGGGGCTGGGGGTTGATCCTACCGTGCCGGCGCTGCGGCAGTTGCTGGCCACGGTGCAGGCGTCGCGCGGGTGGCGCAACGAGCAGATCCTCGGGAAGCTCCGGGAGCTGGGGATGCCCTTGCCGCCGGCGACGTTGCGGGCGGCGGCGGGTGGCGGGGTGGTTGGCCGGCCGCACATTGCCCAGGCGCTGGTGGCCGCCGGCCATTGCGCCTCGCTGCAGGAGGCTTTCAACCGCTTCATCGGCCATGGGCGCAGCGCCTATGTCCGCCGCTGGCTGCCGTTGCCCGAGGCGGCGATCCGGGCCATCCACGCGGCGGGCGGCATTGCCGTCTGGGCCCATCCCACCGCCCAGATGCGCCACTCCCCCGCCAAGCTGCGCCAGACCTGCCGCACCCTGCTCCGGGCCGGGCTGGACGCGGTGGAGGCACATTATCCGGAGTACGCCCCGGGCGAGGTCGCCATGATCGTGACGGTTGCCGCCAAGCTGGGGCTGCTGGTTTCCGGCGGCAGCGATTTCCACGGCAGCAACACGCCGGAAATCCGCCTCGGCAGCGGGCGCAACGGGAAGTTGGCGGTTCCCGAGAGCCTCCTGCCCCCCTTGCTGGCGCGGATGGAGCGGATCCGGGCCGGCGGTGGCGGCGGCTGAGCCTACTTTTGCCGCCAATCGCCGGTGGCGTCCTGGAGCCAGCTTCCCGGCGGCGCTTGGGCGGCGATCTGCTGGGCTCGGGCCTTGCCCACGGCTTCGGCGGTGCTGTTGTTCTTGCGGGCGATTTTGCCGTAGACGGCCAGGCGGTCGGCATTTTCGGCGGCCACCGCCTTCTCCGCCGCCGGTTGGCGGGCCGCCCCGGCCATGAACTCCAGCAGGCCGCGGTTGTTTTCGCCGAGGATTCCCTGCGCCTTCCATTGGGTCAGCGGGGGGAGGCGCTCGGCCATGCGTTGCTTGAGAACGGCGGCTTCGGCCGGGCCTTGTTGGGCCCGGGTGGCCGGGCTGCCGGCGGCCAGCAAGAGGGCGATGGCCGCCAGGAGGAGGGGGGGGCGGATGGGGCGCATGGTCAGGGCTCCGGTTGGTTGGCGGCGGGGGCCGGGGTGCGGGGCGCGGCCTGGTCGAGGTCGCCGAAAAAGTTGTCCAAGTCACGCTGGATGCGCAGGTTCACGTCCATGGTGATGTGGATCGGCTCGGTCTTGACGCGGACGCAGCCGTTGCCGGCGGCGATTCCCGCGAGGAGGAGACCGGGGAGGAGCCAGGGTTTCATGGCGACTGCCTTTCCGTCTGCGGAAATGGAACCGGGAATTTGCGGATGAAGCCGCATTTCCATCCTTGCCGTATCCGTGGAGTCCGCGTAATCAGCGGTGAAGTTTTTTGCCGCGGATTGCGCGCTGGTGCCGACATTTACGGGCTGACAATCTTGCCGTGCCCTTGGAACGGGTAGGCGATGACGATCCGCCCCTCCTCGCAGTCGCCGATGCCGCTGTACAAATCTACCTTGCCGTCGGCCCGCATGACCAACCCGGACGTGAAGGCGCAATCCTCAAGATCCAGCCGCTTGGCCGGACCGGCCGGGTAGCATGGCCGGGTGCCGATGATGGCCAGATCGCTGGCTTCATGCGTGGCGGGATCCAGCACGAACGACATGTTCATGTACGATTGCATTGCCACGCCGTTCGGTTCCGTGGCTTTGTAGCAGATATGCCCGGCGACTCCGATCCGGCCGCTCTCCAGCAGGTAGCATTGGTTGCAGCCGCCCCACTCGTCCTTGGCGAAAAGGCCGTGGATGATCGGCGCATTCTCAATGACGTCGGCCGTCAACCCTTCCAGGTTGTCAATGACCGTGAACCCGATGACCGATTCGCTGCCGTAGCGCCGGCGGACTTCCTCGCTCCGCGGGCGGGAGAAGACTCCGATCCGCCCGTCCGCCATCCCGACCAGCCGGATGTCCTTCATGCAATCCGGACCCGTGGTGAAATAGTGCAGGTCGCCGAGGTCGGCCCCCCGGTAGAAATACCCGTAATAGGTGTCGATGGTGCCCTGTTTGTAGCGGACATGGGTGCCACCCAGAACCAGAGTGTCGCCGAGGATGCTGACATACGGATCTTCGAGCTGATAGATCATGGAATCCTTGACCAGGCTCCATTCGTCCCGGCCGCTGTTTTCAAAGAGGCGCACCCAGGAGCGCGCCCACTCCCCCCGCCGTTCCACGCGGCCGAAGAGATAGCTTTTCCCTTGCCAGGCAAAGGGAATCGAGGTGTTGTACACGTCAAACCCCTCGACGCCGTGAAAAACCAGCTTGGCGCTTTCATGAATGCGCTTGGTGGCTTCAAACTGGTGACGTTGTGCAAGCAGATTCATGTTGAACCGCCAAAATCCTGTCGGCCGGGCAAGTGGCGTAGGGGGGTCGGGAGCGCGGGGAGGGGACGGGTGAAGTGAGGGGCAATGTATTTCATGCCCGGGAGGCTGCAAGGCGAAGAGCTGCAAACCCGGGGCTGAGGCAATAGAGTATCGGCAGTTGAATTGGCGGTCGAGGAACCGTTCCACGGGAGGGTTTGCGCATGAAAAGTTTGGGCATGCGGTTGGTCCGCCTTTCCATTGACCATCCGAAGGCGGTGCTTGGGCTCACCCTCCTTTTGACGGTGCTGCTGGCGGGGGTCGCCGCCCTGCCCAATTTCTTTCCGGGCCTCCTGCCCGGCATCCCGCCGCTCCGGGTTGACACCGATCCGGAGAACATGCTCTCCGCTCAGGAGGCCGTCCGCGTCTTCCATCACCGGATGCAGGAATCCTTCGCGATGCACGACATGGTCGTGCTCGGCGTGGTCAACGAGGCGGATCCCGACGGCGTGTTCAACCCGGAGAGCCTGCGCCGGGTGTACGAGCTTGCGGAGTTCGCCAAAACGCTGCGCTGGCCGGATCCGAAGGATCCCGCGAAGACGGCCGGCGTCATTGACGTTGACATCATCGCCCCCAGCACGGTTGACCGGATCGAGCCCGGCGGCCCCGGTGAAATCCGCTTCTCCTGGCTGATGCCGGCGCCTCCCGCGACCCGGGAGGCGGCCCTGGCGGTGCGCGACCAGGCCCGGCGCATCCCCTTCCTCAATGGCACGCTGCTTTCCGCGGACGGCAAGGCGCTCTGCCTCTACCTGCCGCTGACCGCCAAGGACCAGAGCCACCGCGTCTACCAGCGGCTGCGGGAGAAGATCGCCACCTTCCACGGCGCGGAGCGCTACCACATCACCGGGCTGCCGGTGGCCGAGGACACCTTTGGCGTCGAGATGTTCAAGCAGATGGCGATCTCCGCGCCCCTGGCGATGCTGGTCATCTTCCTGCTGCTCTGGTGGTTCTTCCGCAAGTTGACGCTGATCGCCGCGCCGTTGGTGCTCGCCGTGGTCACCACCATCTGGACCATGGGGCTGCTGGTGGCCACCGGCAACACCATCCACATCATGAGTTCGATGATCCCGATCTTCATCATGCCGATGGCGGTGCTCGACTCGATCCACATCCTGTCGTTGTTCTTTGACCGCTACCAGGAGACCCGCGACCGCCGCGCCGCCATCCTGGCGGTCATGGAGACGCTGTTCATGGCCATGCTCTACACCTCGCTCACCACCGTCGCCGGCTTTGCCTCCCTGGCGACGACCCCGATCCCGCCCGTCCAGGTCTTCGGCATCTACTGCGCCCTCGGCGTCGCCCTGGCCTGGATTTTCACCATCACCCTGATTCCGGCCTTCATCGCCTGGATGCCGGAGCGCTGGCTGGCCAACTTCGGCGCCGCGCCGGCCGCGGCGGGCGAAGGGGCGGCGGCGCCAGCTTCGGCCTTTGACCGCGTGCTCCTCGCCATCGGGCGGATGACCTACCGCCGGGCGCCGTGGATCCTGGCGCTGAGCGTTGTCGCGGTCGTGGTCGCCGGCTATGGCATTTCCCGCATCCGGATCAACGACAACCCGGTCAAGTGGTTCACCCGCTCCCACCCGATCCGCGAGGCCGACGCCGTGCTCAACGCCCACTTCGGCGGCACCTACATGGCCCATCTCGTCCTCTTTGCCCCTGCCGACACGGCCGCGCCCGCCGCCGCCGCCCGCCGCCTGCGGGAGAGCCTGGCCGCCGCCGCCGGGGAGGCGGCCACCGAGCCTGTGCCCGCGGCGATTCTCGCCACGTTGGAACGCGAAGCCGTGGAGCTTGCCGCCCACAGCGCCACGCTTGCCGACTGGCAGGTGCGGTTGGCCCATCGCGCCGAGGAGCTGGCCGCCGCCGCCCCGGCCGCGGACGCCGACGGCTGGGACGCCGCCCTGCTCGCCTTGAGCCGCGACCAGCAGCGGGGGGAGCTGTTCAAGCAGCCCGCCGTGCTCCGCTACGTCGCCGCCCTCCAGGCGCAGCTCGAGCGGCATCCCAAGGTCGGCAAGGTCAATTCCCTGCCGGACATTGTCAAGACCATCCACCGCGAGCTGTTCGAAGGCGTCCCGGAGCAGTTCCGCATTCCCGACTCCGCCGCGGCCGTCGGCCAGTGCCTGCTCACCTTCCAGAACAGCCACCGCCCCCAGGATCTGGCCCACTTCGTCACCCCCGACTATCGTTCCACCTCGCTCTGGCTCCAGCTCCGCGGCGGCGACAACCGGGACATGGCCTCCGTGGTCCGCGCCGCTCACGACTACCTGGCGGCGCACCCGCCGCCGGCGCAGCTCCAGGCCGACTGGTTCGGCCTGACCTACATCAACGTGGCCTGGCAGGAGAAGATGGTCTGGGGGATGCTTGGCAGCTTCCTGGGCAGCTTCCTGGTCGTCTTCCTGATGATGACCATCCTTTTCCGCTCGGCGCTGTGGGGCATCCTCAGCATGGTGCCGCTGACCGTCACCATTGGCTTCCTCTACGGCGCGCTCGGGCTGGTCGGCAAGGACTACGACATGCCGGTCGCCGTGCTCTCCGCCCTCGCCCTCGGGTTGGCCGTGGACTTCGCCATCCATTTCCTGGAGCATGCCCGGGCGATGCGCGAAAAGCATGGCACCTGGGAGAAGGCCGCCGGCCCGGTCTTCGGCGAGCCGGCCCGCGCCATCACCCGCAACGTGATCGTCATCGCCGTCGGCTTCCTGCCGCTGCTGGCCGCGCCGCTGATGCCCTACAAGACGGTGGGGATCTTCCTCGCCGCGATCATGGGGCTCTCCGGCGTCGCCACGTTGTTGATCCTGCCTGCCCTCGTCCGCGTCTTCGAGCGGCAGCTCTTTCCCGCCACCGCCGCCGGCCGGATCATCTGCAACTGCGCGACCTGCGCCCTGGCCGGCATCACCCTCGTCCTTACCGTTGTCGCCAACTTCTACCAGCTTCTGCGCCTCGGCTGGAATGTCTGGGCCGGCTTCAGCCTGGTGGCAATCCTGCTGCTGGCCCTGCTCTGCCGGCTTGCCTCCCGGCGGGCCGCCTGTGCGCCGGCCCCGGGGCCGTAGCCGGCGCTGGGTTGAGTGAGTGGGCGTAAACCGCCATGCCATGCACCAAACGATTGGTTGCAGTTCCGGCCAGCGCCGGCGGAAACGGTTTCGGCAAGGGCAAGGTGGGGGCGATGGTGGAGAAGGCAAGCCGGCCGGGCCGGTTCGGCGCCTTGTGGGACAAGTGGTTTGCGCCGGCCGTGATCCTCATTGCCTTTGGCTGGGCGGTCGGCATGATCGTTTCCTGCGGCCGGCCGCGCGCTGGCCACCCTGCGCCTCGGCCATTGGCAGCTTGAGCCTGGGGTGCGCGCCGGCCTTGACGAGATGATGGCCGAGTACCAGAAGCTGCGTCCGAACGTGCGCATCATCCAGCAAGGCATTCCCGAGAGCGTCTACGGCCAGTGGCGCAGCACCCAGTTCATGGGCGGCACGGCCCCGGACATGGTCGAGATGGGGATGGGGCTGCCGCCGGCGATCCTGGTCAGCGACTACAACCGCCACTGCCTCCGGCTCAGCGACGTGGCCAACCGCCCCAATCCCTGCAACCGGGGCACCGAGTTCGAGAATGTCCCGCTGCGCAAGACTTACAAGGACGGGATGGTCAATGCCTACAACGGCGAACTCCAGGATTACGTCAACATCCCGCTGAGCCAGTTTGCCGTCCGCCTTTTCTACAACAAGTCGCTCTACCGTTCCCTGACCGGCCAGGAGCAGCCACCGCGCCGGCACCCGTTCCCACTGCCGCGGCTGAACGGGGAATAGATCAAGTTCTGGGGGCCGCTGATGGCCGGCTACATGATCGCCTCCTTGCCGGTGATCTTCCTCTTCCTCTTCCTCTCCTCGATGAAGCTGTTCATCAAGGGATTGACGGCGGGTGCGGTCAAGGGCTGAGGCGGCTGGTGGTGGCCCGGGCCGGCTTGCAACCCGGCCAAACTTGTTTACCTTACCCGGAGCAGACCGCGCGCCCGCCACCCCGGAAAGAGAACCCGCCATGCCCCCACTCCAGCTCCCCTTCACCATCAACCTCAGCGGCAAGGTCGCCGTCGTCACCGGTGGTGGCGGCATCCTCTGCAGCGTCATGGCCGAGGCCATCGCCGCCTGCGGCGCCAAGGTCGCCATCCTCGACCTCAAGCTGGCGGCCGCCCAGGCGGTCGCCGACCGCATCGCCGCCGCCGGCGGCACCGCCAAGGGCTACGCCGGCAACGTCCTCGACCGCCCCAGCCTGGAGGCGGCCCATGCCGAGATCCGGCGCGACTTCGGCCCCTGCGACATCCTGGTCAACGGTGCCGGCGGCAACCACCCGAAGGGCACCACCAGCAAGGAGTTCTTCCTGCCGGGCGACGAAGCCGCCCAGGAAGGGGTGACCAGCTTCTTCGACCTCGACCCCGCCGGCATCCGCTTTGTCTTCGACCTCAACTTCCTCGGCACCTTGCTGCCGACCCAGGTCTTCGCCCGCGACATGGCCCAGCGCCAGGGTGGCCAGATCCTCAACGTCTCCTCCATGAACGCCTTCCGGCCGCTGACCAAGATCCCCGCCTACAGCGCCGCCAAGGCCGCGGTCAGCAACTTCACCCAATGGCTGGCCGTCCATTTCTCCAAGGTCAACATCCGGGTCAACGCCATCGCCCCCGGCTTCTTCCTCACCGACCAGAACCGGGCGCTGCTGACCCGGGCGGACGGCTCGCCGACCCCCCGCGGCAACACCATCGTCAGCCATACGCCCATGGGGCGCTACGGCGAACCCGGCGAGCTGCTGGGCGCGCTCCTCTACCTGCTGAGCGACGGCGCCAGCTTCGTCACCGGCCAGGTCGTGGCCGTGGACGGCGGCTTCAGCGCCTTCAGCGGCGTCTGAGCCTCCCCGCCCAAACCGGGCCGGCCGGGGCCGCGAATTCCGCGAATCCACCCGGCCGCCGGCGGCCGCGGAACCGGAGCGGCCGGCGGACATTCAAAATCGGAAATCTGAAATTGCGAGGTCCCGGATCATGGTCTATGTGGTGATGGGCGTGGCGGGCTGCGGCAAGACGACGGTCGGGCAGCGGCTGGCGGCGCGGCTGGGGGTGCCGTTCCATGACGGCGATGGCTTCCACCCCCCGGCGAACGTCGCGAAAATGAAGGCCGGCGTGCCGCTCGACGACGCCGACCGGGCGCCGTGGCTGGCTCTCCTGGCGGCCAAGATCGCCGAGTGGAACCAGGCCGGCGGCGCCGTGCTGGCCTGCTCGGCCTTGAAGGAGCGCTACCGCGCCATGCTCTGCGGCGGCCAGCCCGGCCAGGTCCGCTTCGTCTACCTCAAGGGCAGCCGCGACGCGATCCGGCGGCGCATGGAGGAGCGCCAGGGGCACTTCTTCCCCGCCGCCTTGCTGGAAAGCCAGTTCGCCGCCCTGGAGGAGCCGCGCGACGCCATTGTCGTTGATGTGGCCCAGGAGCTGGACGAGAAGATCGAGGCGATTCTCCGCCAGGCCGCCGCCGCCAACGGCTGACCCCGGCTTCGCCGGCTTTACCCCCCCCACTAGTTTCCCCGACCCACCCCAGCAGGAGACACCGCGGATGGACACGCTTGCCGACATCGGCCTCATCGGCCTCGCCGTCATGGGCGAAAACCTGGTCCTCAACATGGAAAGCCATGGCTTCACCGTCGCCTGCTACAACCGCACGGCGGCGCGGGTGGACGAATTCCTCGCCGGCCGCGGCAAGGGGAAGCGGTTCATCGGCTGCCACACCCTTGAAGCGCTGGCCAGGAGCCTCAAACGCCCGCGCAAGGTCATGCTGCTGGTCAAGGCCGGCAAGCCGGTGGACGACCTCATCGGCCAGCTCCTGCCGCTGCTGGAGCCGGGCGACATCATCATTGACGGCGGCAACAGCCATTTCCCGGACAGCATCCGCCGGGCGCGGACGGTCGAGGCCCAGGGGCTGCTCTTCGTCGGCACCGGCGTCTCCGGCGGCGAGGAGGGCGCCCTGCGCGGCCCCTCCCTCATGCCCGGCGGCTCCCCCGCCGCCTGGCCGCAGGTGAAGCCAATTTTCCAGGCCGTCTGCGCCAAGAGCGAGGCCGGCGAGCCCTGCTGCGACTGGGTCGGCGAAAATGGCGCCGGCCATTTCGTCAAGATGGTCCACAACGGCATTGAATACGGTGACATGCAGCTCATCGGCGAAGCCTATCAGGTGATGCGCGACCTCCTCGGCCTCACCAATGCCGAGATGCACGACGTCTTCGCCGGCTGGAACCGCGGCGAACTGGACAGCTACCTCATCGAGATCACCCGCGACATCCTCGCCCACCGCGACTCCGCCGGGCAGGCCACCGTTGACCTGATCCTCGACGCCGCCGGCCAGAAGGGCACCGGCAAGTGGACCGCCGTCGCCGCCCTCGACGAGGGGATGCCCCTGACCCTCATCGGCGAGGCGGTCTTCGCCCGCTGCCTCTCCGCCCTCAAGGAGGAGCGCGTCGCCGCCAGCCAGGAGCTGAAGGGACAGACGCAGCCCTTCGCCGGCGACCGGAAACAACTGGTGGACGACCTGCGCCAGGCGCTCTACGCCGCCAAGATCGTCAGCTACGCCCAGGGCTACCAGCTCATGCGCGCCGCCGCCAAGACCTATGGCTGGAACCTCAACTACGGCGGCATCGCCCTGATGTGGCGCGGCGGCTGCATCATCCGCTCCGCCTTCCTCGCCAAGATCAAGGAAGCCTTCGACCACGACCCCGCCCTGGTCAACCTCCTGCTCGCCCCCTTCTTCCGCGACGCCGTGGCCAGCCGCCAGGCGGCCTGGCGCCGGGTCGTCGTCGCCGCCGTCCAGGCCGGCATCCCCGTGCCCTGCATCGGCTCGGCCCTGGCCTATTTCGACGGCTACCGCACCGCCCGCCTCCCCGCCAACCTGCTCCAGGCCCAGCGCGACTACTTCGGCGCCCACACCTACGAGCGGGTCGACCGGCCGCGCGGCGAGCACTTCCACACCAACTGGACCGGCCGCGGCGGCGCCACCACCGCCGACACCTACACGGCCTGAGCCGCGCCCGCCGTCCGCCCGGGGCGTTTTTTGCCGGAACCCGGTAAAACGCTAAAAACCGGCAGTTGAAAAACCTCTCCTGTCAACGATATTACAGCCCGGATCCCATTGCCGGTGTTGTGGCTCGGAAGGGCCGGCGACTGGACGCCCAGCTTGGCGGGAGAGGTCACTTGGATGTTTAGGGCCAGGGAAACAGCCGTGAAACGGGACATCGTGATTTCCAACAAGCTGGGGATGCATGCGCGCCCCGCGTCCCTGATCGTCCAGACGGCCAGCCGCTTCCGCTCCGATGTGCGGGTCATCAAGAACAAGCAGGAAATCGATGGGAAGAGCATCCTTGGCCTGCTGATGCTGGCCGCCGGCCAAGGGACGACCTTGACTCTGGCCGCCAGTGGGGAGGACGCCGTGGAGGCAGTCGATGCCCTTGAACAGCTTTTCAACAGCAAGTTCGGCGAAGAGTGACGCCGCCCCGGACGCGGACGCGGCCGGGCTGCTTGTCCGCGGCATCGGCGTCTCCGTTGGCATCGCCATCGGCCCGGCCCTCGTGCTCGGCGGCGACTTCCCGAAGGTCGTCGAACACGAGATCGCGCACGCCCAGGTTCCGGCCGAGATCGAACGCTTCCGCGAGGCGCTCAAGGCCTCCCGCCGCCAGCTCGAGGAGCTGAAGCAGCGGGTCATCGAGGCCCTGGGCGAGCAGGACGCCGGCATCTTCGACGCCCACATCATGATCGTCGAGGATCCGACCATCCAGGCCGAGGTGGAACGGCTGATCGCCGAGCGCCTGCGCAACAGCGACTACATCTTCCTCAACGTCCTCCGCCGCTACCTCCAGGCCCTCCAGCAGGTGGAAGACCCCTACATCCGCGACCGCCAAGCCGACATCAGCGACGTCTCCGCCCGCATCATCCGCAACATCCAGGGGGAGAAGAGGCCGGACTTGGAGCACTTGGACGCCCCCCACATCATTGTCGCCCACGACATCTCCCCCTCCGACACCGCCTTCATGCACCGCGGGGTGATCCTCGGCTTCGCCACCAGCATCGGCAGCCACACCTCCCACACCGCCATCATGGCCCGCTCCTTCGGCGTCCCCGCCGTGGTCGGCACCAGCGAAATCGGCGACCTCGTCCAGAACGACGACCTGGTCATCGTTGATGGCCAGCGCGGCGTGGTGATCGTCCGGCCGACCGCCGCCCAGCTTGCCGACTACCAAGGGCGCCTCCGTCTCCAGGCGGAATGGTTCCAGAAGGTCGCCGCTGAGGCCAACCTGCCCGTCGAGACCATTGACGGCTTCCACCTCCAGCTCGCGGCCAACATCGAGCTGCCCGACGAAGTCGCCCTGATCAAGAACACCCACGGCGTCGGCGTCGGCCTCTACCGCACCGAATACCTGTTCATCGACAAGCTGGCGCTGCCCGACGAGGAGCAGCAGTTCGAGGCCTACCGCAAGGTCGCCGAGGAGATCTACCCCCAGTCCTGCATCATCCGCACCCTCGACATTGGCGGCGACAAGTTCCTCTCCCATCTCAACCTGCCCAGCGAACTCAACCCCTTCCTCGGCGTCCGCGCCATCCGCTTCTGCCTCCAGCGCCCCGACATCTTCCTCACCCAGCTCCGCGCCATCCTCCGCGCCAGCGCCCATGGCAAGATCCGCCTGATGTTCCCGATGATCGCCTCGGTGGAGGAGCTGCGGCAGGCGCTGGAGCTGCTCAAGCAGGCCCGCGCCCAGCTCGACGAGCGCGGCGTCCCCTACAACCGCCACATGGACGTGGGGATCATGATCGAGGTGCCATCGGCGGTGATGATCGCCGACAAGCTCGCGCCCCTGGTCGATTTCTTCAGCATCGGCACCAACGACCTGATCCAGTATTCCATGGCCGCCGACCGCGCCAACTCCGCCGTCGCCTACCTCTACCAGCCCGGCCATCCGGCCGTCATCCGCATGTTGCGGATGGTCCAGGACGCCGCCTTCCGCCACGGCATTTGGGTCAGCGTCTGCGGCGAGGCCGCCAGCGAGCCGCTGCTGCTGCCGTTGCTGCTCGGCATCGGCATCCAGGAACTGAGCATGAGCCTGCCCTCCATTGGCCGCATGAAACGGCTGATCCGCGGCATGCGCATGCATGAGGCCGAAGGGCTGCTCCGCAAGGCCGAGGCCTGCAACACCGCCGCGGAAGTGATGGAGCTTTGTGAAGCCTATGTCCGCCGAATCGCCCCCGATGTCCTCGGCGGCTGAGGCCGCCGCCGCCGGCGCCGGCCCCCTCCTGACGGCTGACCCCGACCGGCTCTGGACCGCCGTGCAGGCCAAGCCGCGCTGCGAAAAGCGGATCGCCGAGTGGTGCGGACGCCTGCACCTGACCCACTACCTGCCGCTGCGCAAGCAGGTGAAGCGCTACCAGCGGCGGAACGTGACCACCTTCATCCCCCTCTTCCGCGGCTATCTCTTCGCCCAGCTCTCCCCCGAGGAGCGGCTCCAGCTCGGCCAGTTCCAGAAGGTCGCCCGCATTTTCCCCATGGACCGGGAACGCGAGGCGCCGCTCCTCGCCGAACTCCGCGCCGTCCGCATCTTCGAACTCGCCGGCCTGGCCAGCGCCCTGGAGATCCGCCCCGAATTGGCCCCGGGCACGCCGGTGACCATTGCCGGCGGGCCGTTGCGCGGCGCCTCCGGCATCGTCGAACGGCGCCAGGGCAAGGCCCGGATCACCGTCAACATCGAGCTCCTCGGCCAGTCCGTCACCGTCGAAGTGGCCGCCGCCGAGCTGGAGACGGAGTGACCGGAGCCCGCCCCCGCCGCCCGGCGGGGAGGCGGTACAGTACCGGCATGAAACGACCGGCCGCCGCCACCCCAGCTTCCGCACCCGCCGCCCCCACGCCGGAAACCATCTTCCTGCGCGCCTTGGACCTGCTCCGGGGCTGGGAGGCGGGGGGGGCCTGGCAGGAGGAGCTGCCGGCGGCGGCCGAGGGCGCCGGCCGCGGCGTCCTCCAGAACGGGCTGCTGACCCTGTTCCGCCGCCGCGCCGTGCTCGACTGGGTGCTGGCGCGTTTCTGCACCCGCCCCGTCCGCCCGCGGCTGCGGCGGCTGCTCTGGTGGGCGCTGGCCCAGCTTTTCTGGGGGCGGGCGCCGGCCCCGGTGGTGGCGGATCTGGCGGTGCAGGTCGCCCGCCGGCGGGGCAGTCCCGCCGAGGCCGGCTTTGTCAACGCGGTGCTCCGCGCCGTGGTCGCCGCGGGGCCGGAGCGGCTGTTGGCCGAAGCGGCCGCGCCCGGGGCGCCGCTCCACGTCCGGCTCAGCCTCAGTCCCGAACTGGCCGCCGCCTGGGCCGGCCGGCTGGCGCCGGCTGAGCTGGAGCGGCTGGCGGCGCTGCTGCTGACCCCGGCGCCGGTGACGGTGCGCCGCCGGCGGCGGCCGGCCGGGGCGGCAGTTGCGGACTCCGCAACGGGTGCGGAACTTGCCCCCGGCCTGGAACCCTTGCCGGCGCCGGCGTTCGCGCCGGGGGCGGAGCTGTTCCTCGCGGTGGCGCCGGAACGCTTCTTCGCCTCCGCCGCCTTCCGGGCCGGCGGCTATTACGTGCAAGACCCTTCGACCTTGCTGGCGCCGGCGCTGCTGGCGGTGCGGCCGGGGGAGGCGGTGGCGGACCTGTGCGCCGCGCCGGGCGGCAAGGCGCTGCTGCTGGCGGAGGCCCTGGCGGGGGCGGGGACGCTCTTCTGCGGCGACCGCTCGCCGGAACGGCTGCGCCGGGTGGCGGAAAACCTGCGGGAGTGGGGAAATGTGACGATCGCCGCCGCCGATGCCACCCGGCCGCCGCTGCCGCTGCCGCCAGGGAGCCGCGACGCCGTGCTGCTCGACGCGCCGTGCAGCAACACCGGCGTCATCCGCCGCCGGCCGGACGTGCGCTGGCGTTTCTCCCGGGCGGGATTGGCGGAGCTGGTGGCGCTGCAACGGGCGATCCTGGAAGGCGCGGCGCCGCTGATCCGCGCCGGCGGGCGGCTGGTCTGGAGCACGTGCAGCATCGAGCCGGAGGAGAACGGCCTCCAGGTCCGCCGCTTCCTGGCGGAGCATCCGGAATTCACCTTGGAAAGCGAATGCCAGCTCTTGCCGGCGGCGCTGCACGACGGCGCCTACGCCGCCCGCCTGCGCCGTGTATAGTGTGGCCCACGGCCGGGCTCGTGGCTTTGCCTGGCGGGAGGCTGAGTGGATGCGGATCATGCGGCTCTGGATTGCCTTGGTCTGGCTGGGGCTGGCGGCGGCCGCCGCGGCGGCGGCGGAGAACTTGGCGCCCAATGGCACGTTTGAAAAGGGTGGCGCCGCCGGGCCGGCGGGCTGGGAACGCCCCGACGGGCTGAGCGCCTTCTGGCTCGCCGGCGGCGTCGGCGGCGGCGGCAAGGCGGTCAAGCTGGACACGGACGTGGCCGTCGCCGACTGGGAGCGGAACCGCCGGGCGCCGGGGTCGGTGCCGGTGAAATCCCCCACCACGCCGCCCAAGTACGACACCATTGGCGCCCATGGCGGCGCCGGGCTGTGGAGCGCCCCGGTGCGGGTCGAGCGCGGCCAGTGGTATCTGCTGGAGATGGACGTCAAGGCCGGCTCGGCCCAGACCAGCTCCGCCCTCGGCCCGCCCATGCTTTGCCTGCGCGGCTACCGCCAGGCGACCGCCACGGAGGCGGCGGCAACCGGCACCCTCGCCTTCTTCCAGCCGCTGCCGGACGCACCCTGGTTTTCCGACCCCATTTTCGGCGTTGACCGGCGGCCCGTCCGCGAGGGTGACTGGCTCCAGGTCTTCCGCGCCAACCTCTTCTGCAAGGTGGTTCCCGCCCAGGCGGGGCGCTGGACGCGCTTCCGCCGGCCGGTGCAGATCCGCACCGGCCGCTTCGCCTGCGACGTGGTCCTGCTCCGCATCGCCGCCTTCTGGCCGCCGGCCGAGTATTGGTTCGACAATGTCGTCCTGCGCCGGATCACTCCGGAGGAGGCGCGCCTCCAGCGCCAGCAGGAGGCCGGCACGCCGGCGGAATGAGCCGCCGGACCGGCGGGCCGGGTTGAAAACCGGCGGGGGCGAGGGGGATCAGGGACAGGCGAAAGATCGGGGCAAGGCACCGGTTGCCTGTCCCCAAGGCCGTCCTGTCCCCGCCAGCAAGGTTTGACGTTTGCCGCCGGCAAGGTACAGTCTTTGCCGCGGCAAAACTTCTGCGCCGCAGCCATCAACCGGAACCGGCCAGGGAAAATGTCCTTTCCATCCCAATCCGAGACGCCGATCATGAGTTGCGCCAGCACCGCCGGGGCCACGGCAAAGGCGGAATCGCCACTTTTGGGGCAGCCTTCCCCTTCACCGGCCCCTGCCGCACTGCCAGCGCCCGCCTTCCGCGACGACGCCCACGGCATCTATCTCTTCCAAGCCGATTGCCTTGACCTGCTTGACCGCCTCGCCGCCCGCCATCCCGAGGGGCTGTTCGACGTGATCTTTGCCGATCCGCCCTACTTCCTCTCCAACGGCGGCATCACTTGCCATGCCGGCAGGATGGTTAGCGTCCACAAGGGGGAATGGGACAAAAGCCGCGGCCCCGAGCAAAACCACAACTTCAACCGCGCCTGGCTGGAGCGCTGCCAGCGCGTCCTCAAGCCCAACGGCACCATCTGGGTCACCGGCACGCACCACGTCATCTTCTCCGTCGGTTACGCCATGCAGCAGCTCGGCTTCAAGATCCTCAACGACATCGCCTGGGAGAAGCCCAACCCGCCGCCGAACCTCTCCTGCCGCTATTTCACCCACTCCACCGAGACGATCCTCTGGGCAGCCAAGACGGAAAAGAGCAAGCACCTTTTCAACTACGCCGCCATGAAGGCCGTCACCGGCAAGCAGATGAAGACCGTCTGGACGATTCCCGCGCCCAACAACGACGAGAAAATCTTTGGCAAGCACCCGACGCAGAAGCCCGTCGCCCTTGTCGAGCGCTGCCTCGCCGCCGCCACCAACGCCGGCGACCTCGTCCTTGATCCGTTCATGGGCAGCGGAGCGACGGCGGTGGCCGCGGCCAGGACGCGCCGCCGGTGTGTCGGGGTCGAGATGGATGGGCAGTGGTTGCCGACTGCTGTCAAGCGTCTGGAAAGACTCTTCGGCGGGCAAACTTGAAAAACCGGGAAGGGGGTGCGGCTATGGCAGGCAGGGCTCTTGCGGTCGAGAACGGTGCTGGCCTCACAAAAGCCGTCGTGCAACTTGGCAAGAATCTTAAGTTGGAGACCAGCGAGCAGGTGCGGGTCGCCCGCCGCATTTGGGGCGCGAAGCGCCACATCGATGTTGTGCTCACAGATCCGCAAACCCGGAAAACCCTCGGCATCGAGTGCAAATACCAAGCCGGGACTGGCACCGCCGAAGAGAAGATCCCGTCCACGATTCAGGATATCGCCGCCTGGCCGATTGAAGGATTGGTTGTTTTTGCCGGCAAAGGCTTTACGGAGAACATGAAATCGTTCCTCATCGCCACTGGCAAGGCGGTGGAGCTGGAAGAACTCGAGCCGTGGCTGCGCCTATATTTTGGGCTGCCGTTTCCCCACGCCAAACCCGCCCAGTGAACTCCAGCGGGGGCGCTTCCCTCCTGCCCCCAAGCCCACTTAACCATTTGCGGACCAAAAAGATGCTGGTGATGAAAATAAATGGCTTGCCATTTTTCCGGCAAGTGATACGGTCATATTCCAAAGCTAACAAAGCGCTGGAGCGGGACGCTCGCAACCTCGCGCCCCGCATCGTGTGGTTGGGGCGCAACTGAATGGCAACGCAGGAATGGAAGGAGCGGGCATGAAAGGATTGGCTTGGGGAGTTCTACTCGGTGGCGTGGCGGTCGCGGCCGCGGTTGGCTGGCTTTTCTGGAGCCAGAACAGCTTGCAGCAGCGGCAATTGTTGGCGCTGGAGCGGCAGGCGGCCGGCGTCGAGCGGCTCACCCGGGCGTTGGGCGTGCCGGAAAGCGGCCAGCCCGCCGACCCGGCCTCGGCGGTGGCGCGGCTCGGCACGACTTTGGAGCTGGCGCAGAACTGGTTCGCGGCGCGGGCGAAACTGGTCGCCGGCAAGCGCAACGTCAGCGCCGACGATTTGGACGCCGCCCTGCACCTGAGCTGCCACGGCGACCAGCAGATCCGCGACAGTGCCGTGCAGATCCTGGGCAAGCTGGGCGGGGCGGCGGCCGAGGCGCGGCTGCTGGAGATGGTCGAGGAGTCCAACAACGCCCTGAGCCAGCTCTACGCGCTCAACCCGGCCCAGGCCGAGAAGATTGTTGGTGACTGGCTCAAGAGCGGCGTCAACGAGCGGATGCAGGCGGCGGTCAATGCGCTCCAGTTGGGGCGCGGCCGCATTTCGAAGGAGATGGTCGGGGTCATCCTGGAGGCGATGAAGGGGATGGGGGGCGACACCTACGGCCGGAACCTGCGCCAGAGCCTGGGCTACATCTTGCAGAACATCCGCGACCCCCGGGTCTGCCCGGTGATGCTGGAGCTGCTGCAGAGCGAGACCGAGGAATACCAGGTCCGGAATTTCCTGAACATCCTGCTGGCCAACGCCGGCCGCCGCGAACTGCCGCTGGTGCTCAAGGCGATGCAGCAGATGAAGGGGCTGGAGCGCAACACGGATGTCGGCAACAACGCGTTGCAGTACTTTGGCCGGATCCGCGATCCGCGGGGCACTCCGGCCGTGATGGGCTTCCTCAAGTCCAGCAACGACTATTACCAGCGCCAGGCCATGCAGGCATTGGCCCGCATCGGCGACCCGCTGGCGGCGCCGGCCCTGGCGGAGTTGGCCGCACGCAAGCCGAACTACGTCCAGGAGCTGCTCAATCTGGTGCAGGACAGCGGCTATCCGGGGCTGAACGTGGTGGACGGCAAGCTGCAAGTGGTCGGCGAGACGGAAATGGCGAAGCTGCTGGCCGAGCGCGACGAGCTGATCCGCCGCCTGGAGGCCGAGGAGGGGAAGGCCGGGGAATCCGCGCCGTGACCGGATGGACGCTGGCCGCTCCGGCCGGCGGAAAGGCTGCATCATGGATCGGGAACGGACGGAGGGACGGGCCGCGGCCGTCGAGATCACCGACTTGGCGCTGGGCGGCGCCGGTGTCGGCCGGCTGCCGGACGGGCGGGCGGTCTTCGTGCCGTTCACGCTGCCGGGGGAACGGGCGGAGATCGCCATCACCGCCGAACACGCCCGCTTCTGCCGGGGCGAACTCCGCAACCTGCTGACGGCGTCGCCGGAGCGGGTGGCGCCAGCCTGCCCGCTCTTCGGCCGCTGCGGCGGCTGCCAGTACCAGCACGCCGCCTATCCGGCGCAACTGCGGGCGAAGCAGCGGCAGCTCCGCGAAACGCTGCTCCGGCTCGGCGGCCGGAGCGACCTGCCGGCGGAGATCCCCGCCGTCGCGGCCCCGGAGCCGTTCGGCTACCGCAACAAGCTGCGGCTGGAACCGGCCGCCCGCGGGCGCGAGTTCGGCTTCTACGCGCTGGACAACCGGACGCTGCTGCCGGTCGAAGCCTGCCCCTTGGCCATGCCCGCCCTCAACGCTTTCCTGCCGGAGGCCCGCCGGGCGGCCCTGGCGCAAATGCGGACTCCGCAACCGCTGACCCTGCGCCAGCCGGCCAGCGGCGATCCCGCCTGGTACTTGGGGCCGGGGCCGCGGGCCGGCGGCGCGCTGCTGGAGGAGCGGATCCTGGGGCGGCCGGCCCGGGTGCCCCTGGCTGGCTTCTGGCAGGTCAATCCCGGCGTCGCCAGCCGGCTGCTGGAAACCGTGCGGGGCTGGCTGGCGGCGGCCCCGGGCGGCACGCTGGTTGACGCCTATGCCGGTGCCGGTGCCTTCGCGCTCGCCCTGGGTGAGGGCGCCGCGCAGCGGGTGGTCATCGAGGCGGACGCGGCCGCCGTGGCCGCGGCGCGGCTGAACCTGGACGCCTGGGGGTTGGCGAAGGGCACGGAGTTCCTCGCCGCGCCGGCGGAGGCGGCCCTGCCGCGGACGTTGCGGAGTCCGCATCCCCGGCCGTTGACGGTGGTGCTGGATCCGCCCCGGGGCGGCTGCGACCCGCGGCTGTTCCGGGCGCTGGCGGCGGCGCATGTGGAGCGGCTGGTCTATGTCTCCTGCAATCCGGCGACGCTGGCGCGGGATCTCAAGGCCCTCGGCCCGGCCTGGCGCCTCCGGCGGCTGGCGCTCTTCGACCTGTTCCCGCAGACGGCCCATTTCGAGGCCGCCGCCGAATGCGTCCCGGCCACCCGCGGTTCGCCGGATTGACCCGAATCTCACCGCGGAGACGCAGAGGGTGCAGAGGTTTTTTGGGGGGGCGCGCCCGCGGCTTCGCCAATCGGTTTTCACCGCGGGTGTTGTTGCCGGTCGCCAAGCCAAGCTACTCGCACCCCTCTGGGGTGCAAAGGGATAAATGGTGACATCATCCCCCGGCTGAAGCCGGGGGCTTTAGGCTCCGGCCCCGCCGGGGCCGGGGGGCGCCGGTTAGGAAATGAAGGACGGCGCGGGCCGTGCTGGCGCCGCGCCGTTCCGTGGGTGGGCTGGCCGCCGCCGGGCTGGGGCCGGCGGCGGGCGGGGGCAGGGGTTGTTCAGAGGATTTCGCCGAACTTCCTGTAGAAGTCGAGGCGGGCCTTGGCGTTCTTCTCGGCTTCCTGGAAAAGCCGCTCGGCGTCGGCCGGGGCGGTGGCCTTGAGCGTCGTGTAGCGGCGCTCGCCGGCGAGGAACTTCTGGAAGTCGCCGGTCGGTTCCTTGGTTTCCCAGGCAAAGCCCTTCTCGCCCTTGAGCAGCAGCTCGGGGTTGTAGCGGTAGAGCGGGAGGTAGCCGGCTTCGACGGCCAGCTTCTGCTCTTCCTGGCTGAACATCATGTCCTTGAAGCCGTGGGCGATGCAGGGGCTGTAGGCCATGATCAGGGCCGGCCCCTTGTAGGCTTCGGCTTCGACGAACGCCTTCAGCGCCTGCGGGCGGTTGGCGCCCATCGCCACGGAGGCGGTGTAGACGTAGCCATAGCTCATGGCCATGATCCCGAGGTTCTTCTTGCCGAGCCGCTTGCCGGCCTGGGCGAACTGGGCGACCGCGCCGATCTGGGTCGCCTTGGAGGCCTGGCCGCCGGTGTTGGAGTAGACTTCGGTGTCGAGCACGAGGACGTTGACGTTGCGGCCGGAGGCGAGGACGTGGTCCAGGCCGCCGAAGCCGATGTCATAGGCCCAGCCGTCGCCGCCAATGATCCAGACCGACTTGTCGATGAAGTAGTCCTGGAGTTCGACGAGCTTGGCGAGCCGCGCCTTCTCCTCGGCGGCGGCGGCGGCATAGGCCTTGGGCAGGAGGGCCTTGACGGCGTCCTGGGCGGCGATGGCCTCGGCGCCGGTGCCGTCCCAGAGGCTGAGGGCCTTGCCGATGGCCTGCTTCAGGTCGCTGGCGACGTTGCTTTCCAGCAGCTTGTTGGCCACCATCTTGAGCTGGTCACGGTTGGCGTCGATGGCCAGGCGCATGCCCAGGCCGTACTCGGCGTTGTCCTCGAACAGGCTGTTGCCCCAGGCCGGGCCGCGCCCCTGCTTGTTCTTGCAGTAGGGGATGGTCGGGAAGGTGCCGCCGTAGATCGAGGAGCAGCCGGTGGCGTTGGCGACGACCATGCGCTCGCCGAAGAGCTGGGTGACCAGCTTGACGTAGGGGGTCTCGCCGCAGCCGGCGCAGGCGCCGGAGAACTCGAAGAGCGGGGTCTTGAACTGGCTGCCCTTGACGGTGTTCTCGGCGGCGCCGTCGAGGATGTTGTCGGGGAGGGCGTCGAAGAACTCGGCGTTCTTGTCCTCGCCGGCGGCGCGTTCCTGGCCGAGGGGGCTGAACTCCAGGGCCTTGGCGCCCTTCTTGCCGGGGCAGACCTGGAGGCAGACGCCGCAGCCGGTGCAGTCTTCGATGTAGACCTGGATCTTGTACTGGAGGCTCTTGTCGTTCTTGGTGGTGGAGGGGACGCACTTGAAGGTGGCCGGGGCGTTGGCCAGCGCCTTCGGCTCGATCTGCTTGGCGCGGATGGCGGCGTGGGGGCAGACGAAGGCGCACATGTTGCACTGGATGCAGTTCTCGTTGAGCCAGCGCGGGACCTCCGGGGCGATGCCGCGCTTCTCCAGGCAGGTGGTGCCGGCGGGGAGGGTGCCGTCGTAGCTCATCTTCGAGACCGGGATCTCGTCCCCCTTCAAGTGCATGATCGGCAGGATCACGTCCTTGGCGAAGCTGTCGGCGGTGGCGCCGAGCAAGGGGGCGGGGAGGTGGCTCTTCCTGATCTCGGCGATGGTGGCCGGGACCTTGACCTGCCGCAGGGCGGCGGCGGTGTCGTCCACGCACTGCCAGTTCTGCTTGACGATGTCCTCGCCCTTCTTGATGAAACGCTTCTTGATCGAGCCCTTGATCAGCTCGATGGCCTTGTCCTGCGGCAGGACGCCGGAGATGATGAAGAAGGCGGTCTGCATCACCGAGTTGATGCGCTTGCCGAGGCCGGCCTTCTCGGAGATGGGCAGGGCGTTGATGTTGTAGAACTTGACCTTGCGGCTGATGACCAGCTCCTGCATTTCGCGGGTGAGGTGGTCGAAGGCCTCCTCGTTGCTGAAGTCGGAGTTGAGCAGGAAGACGCCGCCCTCCTTGATGCCGGAGAGCATGTCGTAGCGGCCGATGTAGGCGGAGTTGTGGCAGGCGACGAAGTCGGCCTTGCCGATCAGGTAGGGCGCCCGGATCGGCTGCTTGCCGAAGCGCAGGTGGCTGACCGTGATGCCATAGGACTTCTTGGAGTCGTAGACGAAGTAGCCCTGGGCGTAGAGGTCGGTGTTGTCGCCGATGATCTTGATCGAGTCCTTGTTGGCGCCGACCGTGCCGTCGGAGCCGAGGCCCCAGAACATGCAGCGGACCGTGCCCGCGGGCTCGATGTCGAGGTCCGGCCCCACCGGCAGGCTGAGGCGGCTGACGTCATCCTCGATGCCGACGGTGAAGCCGTGGAAGGCGGCGCCGTCGAGGTGGGCGAAGGTGGCCTTGACCATCGCCGGGGTGAACTCCTTGGAGCTGAGGCCATAGCGGCCGCCGATGACCTTGATGCCCGTGTTGGCGAGGGCGGCGACCACGTCCAGGTAGAGCGGCTCGCCGATGGCGCCCGGCTCCTTGGTGCGGTCGAGCACGGCGATCTTCTTGACGCTCTTGGGCAGGGTGGCGGCGAAGACGGCGGCGGCGAAGGGGCGGTAGAGGCGGACCTTGACCAGGCCGAGCTTGGCGCCCTGGGCGTTGAGGAACTTCACCGTCTCCTCGATGGTCTCGCAGGCGGAGCCCATGGCGACGACCACCTTTTCGGCGTCGGCGGCCCCGACGTAGTCGAAGAGGTGGTACTGGCGGCCGGAGATGGTGGCCCACTTGTCCATCAATTCCTGCACCGTGCCGGGCAGCGCCTGGTACTGGAGGTTGGTGGTCTCGCGCCCCTGGAAATAGACGTCGGGGTTCTGGGCGGCGACGCGGATGATCGGCTTCTCGGGGCGCATGGCGCGGGCGCGGAAGCGCTCGATGTCGGCCATCTCCACGGCGGCCTTGAGCATTTCGGCGGAGACTTCCTCGACCTTGGCGACTTCGTGGGAGGTGCGGAAGCCGTCGAAGAAGTGGAGGAACGGCACGTCGGACTTGAGGGTGGCCAGGTGGGAGACGGTGGCCAGGTCGAGCGTTTCCTGGACGGAGGCGCTGGCGAGCATGGCGAAGCCGGTCTGGCGCACGGCCATCACGTCGGAATGGTCGCCGAAGATGGAGAGGGACTGGGCGGCGAGGGAGCGGGCCGAGACATGGAAGACGGTCGGCAGCATTTCGCCGGCGATCTTGTACATGTTCGGGATCATCAGCAGCAGCCCCTGGGAGGCGGTGAAGGTGGTGGTCAGGGCACCGGCGGCCAGGGAGCCATGGACGGCGCCGGCGGCGCCGGCTTCGGACTGCATTTCGACGACACTGACCGGGCGGCCGAACATGTTGACCTGCCCTTGGGCGGCCCAGGCGTCCGCCAGCTCGCCCATCACGGAGGAGGGGGTGATCGGGTAGATGGCGGCAACTTCGCTGAACGCATAGGCGACGTGCGCCGCCGCGGTATTGCCGTCGAGGGTCTTCATTTTGGCAGCCATGGCCTAGGTTCTCCTGGGGTCGGGGGGTCTGTTAATTTTTTAACAAAACGTGCTTACAATAGCCCGCCTTTCCCTAAACGCAATGGCGGCCGGGCCTTTCCCGAAGGGCGGCGTTGGCTTCAGGCGCCGGCCCCGCCAGGGGCGGGCGGCGGCGGCGGCGCGGCGGCCGTGGCCTTGGCGAGTTCGACGCCGAGCAGGCAGATGTCGTCCTCATACTCCTTGCCGCCGCGGAAGGCTTCGGCGGCCTGGAAGATGCGCGCCAGCAACTCGCCGACCGGCAGGGTGGCGCCGGCGCGGAGGGTGGCGTCGAGGCGTTCCACTCCGAATTCCTCGTTGGCGGCGTTGGTCAGTTCGGTGATGCCGTCGGTGTAGAGGAGGAGCTTGTCGCCGGGGTGGAGGGGGAGTTGGCAGGCGGCGTAGGTGGCTTCCTCGTCCAGCCCGAGGGCGGGCCCGGCCTGGGGCTGGGCGAAGGTGACGGGGGTGACTTCGCCGCCGCCGCCGTTGTGGATGAGCCGCGGCGCGGGATGGCCGGCGGTGGCGGCCGCCAGGGTGCCGCGGGCGGAATCGACCAGGCAATAGAGGGCGGTGACGAAAATGAGCTGGTCGGGCTGGTGGAGGATGGCCATGTAGGCGCGGTTGAGGCGGGTCAGCAGTTCGCCGGGGTCGTGGGCGGCCGGCTTGAGTTCCTCGAGGAGGCCGCGGAGGATGGCGGTGACCAGGGCCGAGCGCATGCCGTGCCCCATGACGTCGCAGATCAGGAGTCCGGCCGCGGTGGGGGAGGCGGGGAAGACGCTGAAGAAGTCGCCGCTGACCGTCAGGCAGGGGCGGTAGAAGCGGGCGAAGTGGAGGGCGCCCTGCCCTGGGGCGGCGGTGGGGGGGATGACTGGGAAGTGGCGGGGGATGAGGGCGAGCTGGGTTTCGCGGGCGAGCTTCAGGTCGGCGGCCAGCTCCTCGTTGCGCAGGCGCACCTCCTCGATCACCTCTTCGAGGCGATCCTTGATTTTCTTGCGTTCGATGGCATAGCGGATGGTGCGGCGGAGGAGGGGTGCGTCCAAATGCCCCTTGACCAGGTAGTCCTGGGCGCCTTCCTGGACGGCGCGCCGCCCCAGTTCGTCGTCATCCAGGCCGGTGAGGAGGATGACGGGGAGGCGGGGGAGGCGGTCGCGGACCTGGCGGATGGTCTCCCAGCCGGAGGAGTCGGGGAGGGAGAGGTCGAGCAGGATCAGGTCTGGGAGGGCGGTGGCGGCGCGTTCCAGCCCTTCGGCGAGGGTGGCGCCGCGGCTGGTTTCGAAGCGGGGGGTGCCGGGCTGGAGGAGGAGGCGGCGGGCGAGGAAGAAGTCGTCGTCGTCGTCCTCGATCAGGAGCACGTGGATCGCTTGGGGTTCGGCCATGGGATGGGGGCGCCTTCCGGCGGGGGGAGGTTCAGTCGTGCGGTGGGAGGGTGACGATTTCGAACCAGTAGCGGCCGAGGGTCATGACGACCTCGCGGAGCTTGTCGAAGGTCACCGGCTTTTGGATATAGGAGCTGACGCCGAGGTCGTAGGAGCGGAGGATGTCCTCCTCGGCGGAGGAGGTGGTGAGGACGATGACCGGGATGGAACGCAGATCGGGATCCTGCTTGATCGCCGCCAGCGCCTCGCGGCCGTCCAGGCGCGGCATGTTCAGGTCGAGGAGGATGAGGTCGGGGCGGGGTGCGTCGGTGAAGGGGGGGCGGTGGTTGAGGTAGTCGAGCAGCTCCTCGCCGTCATTGACGATGGCGAGGGTGTTGGCGAGGTGGGAGTTCTCGAACGCCTTGCGCACCAGCATCTGGTCTTCCGGGTCGTCCTCAGCCATCAGCAGGCGGATGGGGCGGATTTTCGTCGTGGCCATGGGTGGTCTCTTCTCCTTCCGTGTCGGTGGTGGGCTCTTGGCGGAGCGGCAGGGTGACGAGGAACTGGGCGCCGGCGCCGGGCTGGCCGGTCGCCGTGACCGTGCCGTGGTGGCGTTCGACGATCTTGCGGCAGACGGCGAGGCCGATGCCGGTGCCCTCGTAGGCGTCGCGGCCGTGGAGGCGCTGGAAGATGCCGAAGATCCGTTCCGCGTACTTGGGGTCGAAGCCGATGCCATTGTCGGCGACGAGGATTTGGCAGTGGCCGGCGGGCGGCTCCGGCTGGAGGCGGAGGGTGACGACGGGCGGCTGCTCCGGCTTGTGGAACTTCACGGCGTTGCCGATCAGGTTCTGGAGGAGCTGGTGCATCTGGATCGGGTCGGCGTCGAGGGTGGGCAGCGTGTCCGCCTCGACCCGGCCGCCGGTCGGCTGGAGCCGCGGCTCGAGGTCGGAGAGCACGTCGCGCAGGGTCTGGTTCAAGTCGGTGGGGGTGAAGGGCTTGGCGCGGGTGGTGACGCGGGAGAGGGAGAGCAGGTCGCTGATCAGCGCCTGCATCCGGGCGACGGCCGCCAACATGCGGGCGAGGTAGTCCTGGGCGTCGCCGGCGAGCTTGCCGCCCAGCTCCGTCGTCAGGAGGTCGCCAAAGGCGGAGAGCTTGCGCAGCGGTTCCTGCAAGTCATGGGAGGCGACGTAGGCGAACTGCTCCAGTTCGCGGTTGGAGCGTTCCAGCCGCTCGCGGGCCGCCTCCAACTGGGCGGTGCGCTCGGCCACGCGCCGCTCCAGGCCGGCGTTGAGGCTGCGGATCTCGTCCTCGGCCGCCCGCCAGTCGCTGATGTCAATCCCCGTGCTGATCAGGTGGGTGACGGCGCCGTCGGCGCCGCGGACGCCGGTGTGGATCCAGGCGATCAGCCGCCATTTGCCGGCCTTGGTGCGCCAGAGGCTTTCCTGGCGCTGAGGGAAATTGCCGGCCGCCAGCCGGGCGACGAGCGTCTGCGCCTCCTTCCCCTCCCCGGGCGGGAGGAACGGCTCCCAAAACGGCTTGCCGAGGACGTCCGCCGCCGCCCAGCCGGTGGTGGTCTCGCATTCGTGGTTGAAGCGGACGATCCGCCCTTGTCGGTCCAGCACCACGACCAGGGCGCCGATGATGTCGAGGATCGAGCTGATGAAGTCGCGCTCCTCCCGCAGGGCGTCATGGGCGGCCTGGATTTCCTCGGTGCGTTCGGCGACCTTCTGCTCCAGCTCGGCGTTGAGCCGCCGCAGCGCCTCCTGGGCGGCGTCCCGCGCCCGTTCCAAATGGGCCATCAGCCGGGCCATGGCGTAGACGACGCCGGCGATGAGGGCGATGCGCAGCATGTTGAACAGGGTCGCCCCCAGGTCCGAAGGGTACCAGCCCTGGCGCTCCCCGAAGATCCGCAGCCAGGCGAGCAGGGAGAGCAGCAGGGCGATGCCGGGGATGAGGGTGCGCATGAGGAAGCCGCCGGTGGCGTCGCTGGTCGCCAGCCGCATCCAGCCATGGGTCGGGCGGGCGGCAACGATGCCGGCGCTGGCCACCACGAAGCTGAAGGCCGTATGCACCGCCATCAAGGTGAAGCGGCCGGTGAAGCCGGTCACCGCGATCACGCCGTAGAGGAAGCCGGTGAACGCCGTGAAGCCGATGGCCAAGGGAAGCAGCGCCAGCGTCTGGGCGGGCGCCGCTCCGCGGCGGCTCCGGAGATCCAGCAGCAGCAGGCTCGTGCCGACCAGCAGGAAATTGAGCGCCGTGTTGGGCGCCATCCGGCCGGGGGCCGAAGTGGCGACGGCGCCGAGCCGCTCCGCCACCAGCAGTTGGTCGATCCCCAAGTCCCAGCCGAACAGATATTGGCTGAGGGTGAGCAAGCCGAGGGCGGCCACCAGCGCCGCCGCCGCGTGGCCGGCCAGGCTCCGCCAGCGCGGCCGCCCCTCCGCCTCCGGCAGCAGCAGGGCCAGGGCGGCGCCGGCCAGGAGGAACCCCAGCGCCGTGTTGGCCTTCATCGTGACTTGGCCGGGGAGCACGCTCTTGACCGGCGCCAGGTCGAACGCCCAGCCGGCCAGCACCAGCAGGCCGACCAGGACGTTCCATCCCGCCGCCACCGCGGCCACCCCCCGGCAGACTCTTTCGCGCCGTTGCCTGCGATCCGTCATCCCGACCTCCGGCACCGGATCCCGACTCTTGGCCCGGCCGCGGGGCGCCCCGCGGCGTGCGCATTGCCTCGCCACACCTTGCCAGAACATACGCGTCAAGGGCGGAAAACGCAAGGCCGCGGGCGGGCGGCTGGCTTCAGCGGAGGTATTTGCGGGGGGCGGCGCGAAGGTAGCGTTCGCTGAAGATGCTTTCCGGCAGGTCGAGGTCGTAGGTGACCTCGGCGTAGGTGGTGACCGTGTGGCCGCCGCCGCGGAGGTCGCTCATCTTGGCCTTGACCACCGTCGGGTGGCCTTGGACCAGCTTGGTTTCCAGGGCCTCGTAGATGCGGTAGGGCTGGCCGTTGCGGTCGAGGAAGGTGGTCTTGAGGGGCAGGAAGGTGGCCTTGTCGATCACCATGGTGAAGGCGCTGAACTCGACGGTCTCCGGCTTGAGCGGAGTGTTCTTCAGGACGTAGGCGGTGGCGGTGGTCTCGACGAGTTCGTGCTTGTCCTCGCTGAGGTTGCGGCCGGAGACGTCCTCGTAGAAGAAGTCGGAGCCGGCGAAGCTGGTGCGCTTGTCGCTGGCGGCGATGCGCTTGACCAGGTCGAGGGCGGGGAGGTAGAGCCAGCGGTCGTCGTCGCGCTCCACCTGTTTCCAGACCAGGAAGCTCATCTTGTTGACGTCGGCGGGGCGCTGGAAGTAGATGTAGAACTTCTGGTCGGCGCAGTGGGTGTCATCGCTGCCCTGGGGCTGGTCGTCGCGGCGGAGGATGGTGAACTGCCGTTCACGGGTGCGGCCCTGGGCGTCGGTGATGGTCATGGTGACCTGGGCGCGGCCGTCCTTGCCCTGGTAGTAGGCGGCGTGGTTGGCGCGCTGGACAATGGTTTCGAGCGGGAGGCTGCCGGCGGCGGCGGGGGTGGGGTTTGGTGCCGGCGCGGCCTCCTGGGCGGGGAGCGGCCTGCTGGCCGCCAGGGCGGCGAGGAGGAACAAGGCGGCGAAGGGGGGGCGGAACGGATTCATGGCAGGCTCCTTGCCGGGGGGTGCGGGAGACAATATGGCGGCCGGCCGGGGCGATGCAACCGCCGGGTCAGCATTGCGAGGTCCGCGTGGTTTTCAGCGACAGCGACGCGGCGGGCATCCGCGACTATTACAAGCCGCGCCATCCGCACGGCTATCCGCCCGGCCTGGCCAAGAAGGGCAAGGTGCCGCCCGGCCATGCCAGGAAGCTGAGCCGCGGCTGGCCGCCGGTTTCGCACCCCGGCTGGATGGCTTTAGCCGATGGCGTCCGGGCCGGTTTCGCCGGTGCGGATGCGGATGGTTTCGGCGAGCGGCAGGACGAAGATCTTGCCGTCGCCGATTTCGCCGGAGTGCGCCCCGGCCGTGATGGCCGCCACCGTCTTGGCGACGAATTCGTCGTTGACGGCGATTTCGAGCTTGACCTTCCGCAGCAGGCCGCCGGCCTCCTTGTGGCTGCGGTAGACCGTGGCGATCCCCTTCTGGCGGCCGCGGCCGACGACATTGGTGACGGTCACCAGGTGGATGTCCTGCTCGGTGAGCTTGGCGAGGACATCGTCGAGCCGGTCGGGCTGGATCATGGCAATGATGTATTTCATGTGCTGCTCCCGGATGGTTGGCGGGGTCAATCGACCACGGTGTAGCCGGCTTCGCGGTGCTGGGTGAGGTCGAGGCCGATCCGTTCGTCGCGCTCGCCGACCCGCAGCGGCAGGATGAAGTCCACGATCTTGAAGAGCGCCAGGGAGGCGGCGAAGGCCCAGGCCATGGTGATGCCCACCGCCTTGGCCTGGAGCCAGAGCTGGAGGGGGTTGCCGTGGAAGAGGCCGTCGACCCCGGCCGGGTTGACGCCCTTGGTGGCCCACAGGCCGACCGCGAGGGTGCCCCAGATGCCGCCGATGCCATGCACGCCGAAGGCGTCCAAGGTGTCGTCATACTGGTACTTGGCCTTGAAGGCGGTGACGGAGAACCAGCAGATGACGCCGGAGCCGGCCCCGATCCAGAAGGCGCCGTCAATGTCGACGAAGCCCGAAGCCGGCGTGACCGCGGCCAGGCCGGCGACGGCGCCGGTGATCATGCCGAGGGTGGTCGGCTTGCCGAACTTGAGCCAGTCCAGCAGGCACCAGGCCAGGCCGGCGACGGCGCCGGCCAGGTGCGTGGCCAGGAAGGCGTTGACGGCGACGCCGTTGGCCGCCAGGGCGCTGCCGGCGTTGAAGCCGTACCAGCCGAACCAGAGCATCCCCGCCCCGAGCGCCGCCAGCGGCAGGTTGTGCGGCGGCGAGATGGAGTCCGGGAAGCCTTGGCGCTTGCCGGTCATGACCACCGCCGCCAAGGCCGCCATGCCGGCGTTGATGTGCACCACCGCGCCGCCGGCGAAATCCACGGCGCCGAAGCCGCCATTGAGCCCCATGAACCCGCCCGCGCCCCACAGCCAGTGGGCCACCGGGCAGTAGACGACCAGCGACCAGAGGCCGGTGAAGAGGCAGAAGGCGGAGAAGCGGATGCGCTCCGCGAAGGCGCCGATGATCAGCCCCGGGGTGATGATCGCGAACATCATCTGGTAGACGGCGAACAGCCGGTGCGGAATGGTTGGCGCGTAGGCGGCCGGGGCGGTGCCGACCTGCTTGAGCCACATCCAGTCGAGGTTGCCGATCACGTGCCCCAAATCCGGGCCGAAGGCGAGGCTGTAGCCGCACACCACCCAGATCACGCTGACCAGGCAGATGCAGACGAAGCATTGCATCAGGACCGAGAGGATGTTCTTCTTGCGGACCAGGCCGCCGTAGAAGAAGGCCAGCCCCGGCGTCATGAACATGACCAGGGCGGCGGCGAGCAGGACCCAGACGGTGTCGCCCGTGTCGATGGCCGGTGGGGCCGCCGCGGCGGCGGCCTCCCGTCCCCAGGTGGTGCCGGCCAGCAGCAGGATGGGCGGCAGCGCCCGGAGGAGCCGCCATGGCCGTGATGGCCGCCAGCGCTGAATGTGCGTGTCCATGGGGGTTCCGGGTGTTCCTTCCTGGGTGTGGCGCGGTGGCGGTGCCGGTTGGGCAGGAAGGTTAAGCAAGGATCAGGCCAATGCGGCAAGAAATGCAAGCAACCATTTTGTCGGCAAACAATTATGGATGCGGCAAAAATGGCGGGGCACCGGCAAAAATGTCCGGACCGGGGGCGGTGCGCCGCCGCCGGCGGACAAAAATGTCCCTTTGGCCGCCTCAGCCCTGGCCGGCGGCCGCGAAGGCGGCGGCGACGATCGCCTGGGCTTCGGCCTGGATCTGGCGCAGGTGCGCCTCCCCCTTGAAGCTCTCGGCGTAGATCTTGTAGATGTCCTCGGTGCCGGAGGGGCGGGCGGCGAACCAGCCGTGCCCGGTGGCGACCTTGAGGCCGCCGATCGGGGCGTTGTTGCCGGGGGCGGCGGTGAGCTTGGCGGTGATCGGGTCGCCGGCGAGGGTGGTGGCGGTGACGCTCTCCGGGGTGAGCTGGGCGAGCACGGCGCGCTGGGCGGCGTTGGCCACGGCGTCGATCCGGTCGTAGACGGGGGCGCCGTACTTGGCGGTCAGCTCCGCGTAGTGCTGGCCGGGGTCGCGGCCGGTGACGGCGGTGATCTCGGCGGCGAGCAGGGCGAGGATGATGCCGTCCTTGTCGGTGCTCCAGACCGTGCCGTCCCGGCGCAGGAAGGAGGCGCCGGCGCTCTCCTCGCCGCCGAAGCCGCAGGAGCCGTCGAGCAGGCCGTCAACGAACCATTTGAAGCCGACGGGGACTTCGTGGAGGCGGCGGCCGAGGCCGGCGGCGACGCGGTCGATGATCGAGCTGCTGACCAGGGTCTTGCCGACGGCGGCGCTGGCGGGCCAGCGGGAGCGGTGGCGGAAGAGGTAGTCAATGGCGACGGCGAGGTAGTGGTTGGGGTTGAGCAGGCCGGCGCTGGGGGTGACGATGCCGTGGCGGTCGAAGTCCGGGTCGTTGCCGAAGGCGATGTCGAACTGGTCCTTGAGCGCGACCAGGCTGGCCATGGCCCAGGGGGAGGAGCAGTCCATGCGGAGCTTGCCGTCGCGGTCGAGGGTCAGGAAGCGGAAGGTGGGGTCGGGGTGGTCGTGGAAGACGGTGAGGTTGAGGCGGTGGCGGTCGGCGATGGCGCCCCAGTAGGCGAGGCCGGCGCCGCCGAGGGCGTCGGCGCCGATGCGCAGCTTGGCGCCGCGGATCGCGTCGAGGTCGAGGATGTTGGGCAGGTCGGCGACGTAGGCGGTGAGGAAGTCGTGCTCGTGGGTGGTTTCGGCCTTGAGCGCCTGGGCGTGGCTGATGCGGCGGACGTTGCGGTTGCCCAGCCGGAGATGGTCGTTGGCGCGGGCGGCGATCCATTTGGTCGCCGTCGTGTCGGCCGGGCCGCCGTGGGGCGGGTTGTACTTGATGCCGCCGTTGTCGGGCGGGTTGTGCGACGGGGTGATGACGATGCCGTCGGCCAGCGCGTCGCGCCGGCCCCGGTTGTGGGTGAGGATGGCGTGGGAGATGACGGGGGTGGGGGTGAAGCCGTTCCTGGGGGCGATGCGCACCTCGACGCCGTTGGCGGCAAGCACTTCCAAGGCAGTTACTTGGGCCGGCTCGGAGAGGGCGTGCGTGTCCTTGCCGAGGAAGAGCGGGCCGGCGATCCCCTGGGCCTTGCGGTATTCGCAGACCGCCTGGGTGATGGCGAGGATGTGGGCTTCGTTGAAGCTCTGGTTGAAGGCGGCGCCGCGATGCCCCGAGGTGCCGAACTCGACGGCGTGCCGCGGGTTGGCGGGGTCGGGTTCGCGGGTGAAATAGGCGGTGACCAGGCCGGGGATGTCGGTGAGCATGGCGGGTGGCGGCGGCTGGCCGGCGAGGGGATGGAGGGGCATGGGGGGATCTCCAGGCGGTGGGTGGAGGTTGGTGGTTGGCCGGGGAGGCGCGAGTGCCGCCGGCGGCCAGGCGGATAATGTAGCCGCGGCCACCGCTGCCGGCGACGGTCGGCCTCCGGGAGATTGGCGGAAGGCGATGAAGGCGGCTGGGGACATCCGCCCGCCACGGGAAATTCACCTTGTATGGCATAACGTCCGCCATTCCCTTGCGCGGCGGGGCGGGGCTGGCTACATTGGGCAAGTTTGCGGCGGGGCAACTCCGCACCGCCGCCCTTCAGCCCAGAGGAGAGGTATGCGCAAGCTTTTCGGCACCGACGGCATCCGTGGCCAGGCCAACAAGTATCCGATCACCCCGGAAGTCGCCCTCCGGCTGGGGCAGACCCTGGCCGCCCGCTTCCGCGCCGCCGGCAGCACCAACCTGCGGGCCCTGATCGGCAAGGACACCCGCCTTTCCGGCTACATGCTGGAGACGGCGCTCACCAGCGGCCTGGTCTCCATGGGGATGGATGTCTACCTGGTCGGGCCGCTGCCGACCCCCGCCGTCGCCCACCTCGCCAAGTCCATGGGCACCGATGCCGGGATCATGCTGACCGCGTCGCACAACCCTTTTGACGACAACGGGATCAAGATCTTCGGCGGCGACGGGTTCAAGCTCAATGACGCCCTCGAGGCCGAGATCGAGCGGGAACTGCTCGCCGCCACGGCCGACCGCGAGCACATCCCCAGCGACAAGCTTGGCAAGGCTTACCGCATTGACGACGCCAGCGGGCGCTACATCGAGTTCGCCAAGGGCTCCATCGGCAACCAGAGCCTGCGCGGCCTCAAGGTCGTCCTCGACTGCGCCAACGGCGCCGCCTACCAGGTCGCCCCCCTCATCTTCCGCGAACTCGGCGCCGAGGTCATCAAAATCAACGCGGAGCCGGACGGCTTCAACATCAACAACGGCTGCGGGGCCCTGCACCCGGAAACCGCCGGCAAGGCCGTCCGCAAGCACGGCGCCCACCTCGGCATCGCCTTCGACGGCGACGCCGACCGCGTCATTTTCACCGACGCCGACGGCGCCACCATTGACGGCGACCGCATCCTCGCCATGTGCGCCCTGGCGATGAAGGCGCAGGGCACCCTCAAGGACGACACCCTCGTCGTCACCGCCATGAGCAACCTTGGCCTCCACGACGCGATGGCCCAGGCGGGGATCCGCGTCGAAGTGACCGATGTCGGCGACCGCTACGTCATCGAACGGATGCGTGCCGGCGGCTTCAACCTGGGCGGCGAGAAGTCCGGCCACCTGATCTTCCTCGACTACGCCACCACCGGCGACGGCATCGTCAGCGCCATGCAGGTGCTGAAGCTGATGAAGCTCACCGGGAAGACGGTGGGCGAACTTGCCGCCTGCATGCGCGAGTATCCCCAGACGCTGGTCAGCCTTCCGGTCAAGGAGAAGAAGCCGCTGGAGACGCTGCCGCGGATCCAGGCGGAGCTGAAGGCTGGCCTGGCCGAACTCGGCCGCCACGGCCGCATCGTCCTGCGCTATTCCGGCACCGAACGCAAGATCCGCCTGCTCGTCGAAGCGCCCGCCCAGGCCGCGGTCGAGGCTTGGACTGCGCGCCTCACCGCCGCCATCCAGGCCGACCTCGGCTGAACGCGGCCAAGAGCCGGCGCCTCGCCTGGGCGAATGGGGGGCGCTGTCCGGTTGGGGCGGGGAAACGGCAGCCGGCGCCGGTCGGGGGGACCGGCGCCGGCTGCCGTTTGGGGCGGGGGGGGGCCGGCAGGCCGGTGCCCCCCCGGCCGGGCTCATTTCTGGAGGCGGGCCTTGAGGGCGGCGAGCTGGTCGGCCAGCGCCTTGGGCAGGTGGCCGCCGAACTTGGCGAAGTGCGCCTCGATCTGGGGCAGCACCTCGAGCCAGCCCGGCTTGTCGACCGAGAGCAGGATCTGCTTGTCCTCTTCGGGGATGGCCAGGCCGGCGAGGTCGAGGCCATCCGCCGCCGGCAGGTTGCCGATGGCGGTGGGGACGGCCTTGCCCTGGCCGTTGCAGCGGTCGAAGATCCACTTGAGCACGCGGCTGTTGTCACCGAAGCCGGGCCAGAGCCACTTGCCGCTGGCGTTTTTGCGGAACCAGTTGACGTAGAAGATCTTCGGCAGCTTGCTCTTGTCCGGGGCCTGGGCGCCGAGCTTGAGCCAGTGGGCGAAGTAGTCGCCCATGTGGTAGCCGCAGAAGGGCAGCATGGCGAAGGGGTCGAAGCGGAGCTGGCCGGCGCCGCCGATGGCCGCCGCGGTCATCTCGGAGGCCATGGTCGCGCCGAGGAAGACGCCGTGCTCCCAGTCCAGCGCCTCGTTGGCAAGCGGCACCACGTGGGCGCGGCGGCCGCCGAAGAGGAAGGCGTCGATGGGCACGCCGGCGGGGTCTTCCCACTCGGGGGCGATCACCGGGCACTGGGCGGCGGGGACGGTGAAGCGGGCGTTGGGGTGCGCCGCCTTGCGGCCGCAGCCCTTCCGCCAGGGCCGCCGCTGCCAGTCCACGCACTCCTCGGGCACCTGGTCCATGTCTTCCCAGTAGACGCCGCCGTCGAGGGTGATGGCGGTGTTGGTGAAGATGGCGTTGCCCTTCTGGATGGTGCGCATGGCGTTGGGGTTGGACTTCATGGAGGTGCCGGGGGCGACGCCGAAGAAGCCGGCCTCGGGGTTGATGGCGCGGAGGCGGCCGTCCGGGCCGAACTTCATCCAGGCGATGTCGTCGCCGATGGTCTCGACCTTCCAGCCGGGCAGGGTCGGCTCCATCATCGCCAGGTTGGTCTTGCCGCAGGCGCTGGGGAAGGCGGCGGCGACGAACTTGACCACGCCCTGGGGGCTGGTCAGCTTGAGGATCAGCATGTGCTCGGCCAGCCACCCTTCGTCCCGGGCCTGGACCGAGGCGATGCGCAGGGCGAAGCACTTCTTGCCCAGCAGCGCGTTGCCGCCGTAGCCGGAGCCGAAGGAGATGATCTCGCGGCTCTCGGGGAAGTGGGTGATGTACTTCCGCTCGATCGGGGCGCAGGGCCAGGGCACGTCGGCCTGGCTCTCCGCCAGCGGCGCGCCGACGGAGTGGACGCACTTGACGAACTCGGCGCCGGCCTCGACCTTGGCGGTCACCTGGGCGCTGACCCGGGTCATGAGGTGCATGTTGGCCACGACGTAGGGGCTGTCGGTGATCTCCATGCCGAACTTGGCGATGGGCGACTCGACCGGGCCCATGGAGAAGGGGATGACGTACATCGTCCGCCCCTTCATGCAGCCTTTGAAGAGGCCGGTGAGGATGCCGCGCATCTCCTCGGGATCCTTCCAGTGGTTGGTCGGGCCGGCGTCCTCCTGCCGTTCGGAGCAGATGAAGGTGCGGTCCTCGACGCGGGCGACGTCGCTGAGCTCGGAGCGGCAGTGGTAGGAGTTGGCGGGGGCGTCGAGCTTGATGAAGGTGCCGACCTTGACCAGCAGGTTGCAGCAGCCGTCGTATTCCTGCTGGGAGCCGTCGCAGAGCACCACCTGGTCGGGGGTGCAGAGGTCGGCCCATTCCTGGAGCCAGGATTTGAGGGCGGGGTTCTTGAGGTCGGTCAATTGCATTTGCTTGGGTTCCTTGGGGTTGGGGTGGGGGAAGGTACGGCGTGGCCGTGCGCCAGTCAGGGCAGGGAGCTGCCGGTGAGCTGGCGATAGGCTTCGAGATATTTCGTCCGGGTTTGGGCGACCACGGCGGCGGGCAGTTCCGGGGCCGGCGGCTGGCGGTTGAAGCCGACGTGGTCGAGCCAGTCGCGCACAAATTGCTTGTCCAGGCTTGGCGGGTTGGCGCCGGTGGTGTAGTGGTCGGCGGGCCAGAAGCGGCTGGAATCGGGGGTGAGCACTTCGTCGGCCAGGACGATCCGGCCGGCTTCGTCCCGGCCGAATTCGAGCTTGGTGTCGGCGATGAGGATGCCGCGGCTGGCGGCATGGTCGGCGGCGGCGCCGTAGAAGGCCAGGGTCTTCTCCCGCACTTCGGCGGCGGTGGTCGCGCCGACCAGCCGTTCCATGGCCGCGAAGGGGATGTTCTCGTCATGTTCGCCCAATTCGGCCTTGGTGGAGGGGGTGAAGATTGGCGCGTCCAGCTTGGCCGCCTGGGCATAGCCGGGGCGGAGCTTCAGGCCGCAGACGGTGCCGCTCTGCTGGTACTCCTTCCAGCCGGAGCCGACCAGGTAGCCGCGGACAATGCATTCCACGGGCAGGATCTTGACCTTCCTCACCAGCATGGAGCGCCCCCGGAGATCCTCCTTGACGGCCTGGCAGGCGGCGGGGTACTGCTCGACGTCGGCCGTGAGCAGGTGGTTGGGCATCCAGGCGAAGCGCTGGAACCAGAAGAGGCTGAGCAAGGTCAGGACGCGCCCCTTGTCGGGGATGCCGTTGGGCAGGACTACGTCGAAGGCGCTGATCCGGTCCGTGGCGACGAGCAGGAGGCGGTCGCCAAGGTCGTACATGTCCCGGACCTTGCCGTGGCGGGGCGGCGGCAGGCCAGGGATGGCACTCTCCAAGAGGGCGTGGTTCCGGTCGTACTTCATCCGTCAGGGATCCTTTCTCTCTGGCGGGCCGCGGGCTTGGGCAGGGCGGAAAAAAAGTGGAATTACTATAATCCGCATTGCCGGCCGGACAACGCCAAAAAGCGCCGAGTCCGGATTTTTTTGGCGAAAACCGGACAAGACGGCGCCACCGCCGGGCCGCGGCGGGGCTTGGCGGGGCGCGGTTGAGGTCAGCCTTCCAGCGGGACGGAAGCGGCGACTTTGCCCTGCACGACCATGACCGCGCGGCGGGTGGTCACCAGCAGGCCGCTGCGCGCCTGCCAGGCCGCGAAGCTTTTCCAGGCGGCCACGCCCCAGGCGACCAGGGCGGCGGCGGTGCCGAGGCTGATCCACAGCGCTGGGCGCTCGCTGTTGGCGGCAACCAGGGCCGTGATCGGCAGCAGGATGACGGGGAGCAGGGTCAGGAAGATGGCGGCGGCGGGGAACGGCGCCGGATGCTCTTTTCCGGCCAAGGCCGTCTCGCCGGGTTCCAACATCACGCCCAGCCCGGGGATCGGGCCGGCGGCGATGGTTGGCCGGGGCGCCGCCGGTGGCTTGGGGACGGTGCCGGAGCCGGTGCCGGCGGCTGGGGCGGCGGCGGGCGGCGGCGGGAAGCCGGGCTTGGGGATGGGGCCGGAGCCCGGCTTGGCCGGCGGCGGGAAACCGGGCTTGGGGATGGGGCCGGATGGGGGCTTGCCTCCGGCGGGGGCGGCAGCCGGCCCCGGGGCAACCGGGATCTTGGGGCGGCTTTGCATGGTGTTGCTCAGACTCGTCCGGCTCAGGCGGATGGTCGAGGTGTTTTTCTGGCCGGGCTCGGCCGGCGGCGGTGGCGTGGGTGGGCGCGGCGCGGTGGGGGCCGCTCCGGTGGCGATGCCCTCGTTCCCGGTGGCGGGGACCTGGAAGGTCAGGCCGCAGATCATGCACTCCGCCTCGGCGCCGCGGGCGGCATCCGGCACCTGATGCACGGTCTTGCAGCCGGGGCAGATGACATCGATGTCCGTCGCGCCGCCGGTGCCGCCGACCTGGAAGGAGGTGCCGCAGGCGCCGCACTGGACCATCGCCCCCTGGAATTCGTCACCCAATTGGAAGATGGCCTTGCAGTTGGGACAGGTGGCTTCGACCATGGCGCTTCTCCGTTTGCTGCCGAAAAATGGGGACGGTCGCCGCATTCCCTTGCCGCTGGCGCGGCGGGCGTGCCGCAAAAAGCCAGTTACTATAGTTGGCAGGAGTGGCAAAGACAATGGCCGGATCCAACTGCCGCCGGTGGCATCCGCGCCGGCAAAGGGTAAATTGACGCCAAACTGGTCGGCTCCCGATGCCCCGCCCGCCCGGCTTCCCCACGCCGCCACCGCCCCCCCACGGATTCATCCCATGCAAGTCCCGCTCCTCGACCTCCGCGCCCAATACCAGCCGCTCCGCGCCGAAATCCGCCAGGCGCTCGACGAACTCTGCGACTCCCAGATGTTCATCCTCGGCCCCGCCGTCGAAACCCTGGAACGGGAGATCGCCGCCTACTGCCGCGGCGCCGGCGCCTGCGGCGTCACCTCCGGCTCCGACGCCCTCCTCATCTGCCTCATGGCCGAAAAGATCGGCCCCGGCGACGAAGTCATCACCTCCCCCTACACCTTCTTCGCCACCGCCGGCGCCATCCACCGCGTCGGCGCCACCCCCGTCTTCGTCGACATTGACCCCGCCACCTTCAACCTCGACCCGGCCCGCCTCGCCGCCGCCGTCACCCCCAGGACCCGCGCCATCATCCCCGTCCACCTCTTCGGCCAATGCTGCGACATGGATCCCATCCTCGACCTCGCCCGCGCCCGCCGGCTGGTGGTCATCGAGGACGCCTGCCAGGCCATCGGCGCCGAATACAAGGGGCGCCGCGCCGGCGCGATGGGCGACTACGGCTGCCTCTCCTTCTTCCCCAGCAAGAACCTGGGCGGCTTCGGCGACGGCGGCATGGTCGTGGCCAACGACCCCGCCCGCCTGGAAACGCTCCACCTCCTGCGCAACCACGGCATGAAGCCGCGCTACCACCACCAGGTCGTCGGCGGCAATTTCCGCCTCGACGCGCTCCAGGCCGCCGTCCTCTCCATCAAGCTCAAGCACCTCGACGGTTGGTCCGCCGCCCGCCAGGCCAATGCCCGCGACTACGACGCCCTCTTCGCCGCCGTCCCTGGCGTCGCCACCCCCGCCGTCGCCCCCGGCACCACCCGCCACATCTACAACCAGTACTGCATCCGCCTGCCCGCCGCCAAACGGCAGGCGGTGTGGGACGGGCTCCGGGCCGCCGGCATCGGCTGCGAAGTCTACTACCCCGTGCCGCTCCACCTCCAGGAATGCTTTGCCCACCTCGGCCACCGCCCCGGCGACTTCCCGGCGAGCGAGCGCGCCGCCGCCGAATCGCTGGCGCTGCCGGTCTATCCGGAAACCACCCACGACCAGCGCCAATACGTCGCCGACACCCTTGCCTGGCTGCTGGAACGCGCATGAGCAGCCGGTCAAGCCTCCACACCTACCTGCGGCTGCTGGGGTTCACCAAGCCCTACCGCATCCGCCTGGCCATCGGCCTGGCCGCCGGCCTCCTCGCCGGCGGGTCGCTGTTCGGCATCCTCCAATTCTCCCAGGCCCTCATCGCCCCCTTCGAACAGAAGTTCCTGGGCACGGAGAAGCCGGCCCCCGCCCCGGCCGCCGCCGCCGCGCCCCTTCCCGCCGGTCCGGCAGCGAAACCCGAGGCCGAGACGGCGCCGCCCCCCGGCAAGTCCCACGACATCCGCCTGCCCGGCTTCGACAACGTCCGCAAAATCGCCGAACGCTTCGGCATCCCCATGACCACCCCCGGCGGCGCCATGGCCTGGCAGTTCGTGGCGATCCTGGTCGTCGCCCTGCCGATCTTCGTGCTGCTGCGCGCCACCGCCGTCTACCTCAACCACTACTGCATCCGCTGGGTCGGCTCCCGCGCCATGGTTGACCTCCGCCATCAGCTCTTCGACCGGCTCATGAACCAGTCCCTCGCCTACTTCGGCAAGAGCAACGTCGGCCACCTGATCAGCCGCTGCACCAACGACACCGCGGTCATCGAACACAGCCTCGCCAACATGATTGCCGACCTGGTCCAGGCGCCCATCGAAATCCTCACCACCGTCTCCTTCATCGTCTGGTTCGCCGTGCGCAACGACATGCTCGGCTTCGTCCTGGCCATCGCCATCGTCTTCCCCCTCTGCATCCTGCCGCTCATCGTCCTGGGCCGGCGCGTCAAGACCTTCACCCGCAGGGCGATGCAGCGCGTCTCCGAGCTGGTCTCCAGCATGCAGGAGATCTTCACCGGCATCCGCGTGGTCAAGGCCTTCCACACCGAGGAGGCCGAGTCCCGCAAATTCCATGGCCAGGCCCGGACCTATTTCCGCACCATCATCAAGTCGCTGCGCATCGAACTGATGATGACGCCCGCCACCGAGTTCGTCGGCGTGCTCTGCCTCTGCGCCTTCCTCGTCTACTGCTATGCCGCCGACATCCAGATCAGCCAGATCGTGCCCATCGGCGGCGCCGCCTACATGACCTACCGCCCCATCAAGGTGCTCGCCAAGCTCAGCGCCCAGATCCAGCGCAACGTCGCCGCCGCCGAACGTATCTTTGAAGTCCTCGACACCGACACCCGCCTGCCGGAAAAGCCCAACCCCATCCGGATCCACCAGTTCACCGACCAGATCAAGTTCGACCACGTCAGCTTCAGCTACGACCCCGCCACCCCCACCGTCCTCCAGGACATCGCCTTCAGCATCCCCCGCGGCAGCGTCGCCGCCGTCGTCGGCCGCACCGGCTCCGGCAAGACCACCGTCTCCAGCCTCCTCGCCCGCTTCTATGACCCCACCGCCGGCCGCGTCCTCCTCGACGGCAATGACCTGCGCGACCTCGAAATCGCCTCCCTCCGCCGCCTCATCGGCATCGTCACCCAGGAGACCATCCTCTTCAACGACACCATTGCCAACAACATCGCCTACGGCTCCCCCGACGCCAGCCGCGGCCAGATCGTCGCCGCCGCCCAGCAGGCCAATGCCCATGAGTTCATCATGGCCGAACCGGACGGCTATGACCGCGTCGTCGGCGACAAGGGCTTCCGCCTCTCCGGCGGCCAGCGCCAGCGCCTGGCCATCGCCCGCGCCATCCTCCGCAACCCCCCCATCCTCATCCTCGACGAGGCCACCAGCGCCCTCGACACCGTCACCGAAAAACAGGTCCAGGACGCCCTCTACCGCCTCATGCGCGACCGCACCGTCCTCGTCATCGCCCACCGCCTCAGCACCATCCGCCGCGCCGACCGCATCTATGTCCTCGACGGCGGCCGCATCGCCGAAAGCGGCACCCACGACGAACTCCTCGCCCGCGACGGCGCCTACCGCCGCCTCTGCGACTCCCTCGAAGCCTGACCGCCAAGGACGCCGCCCCATGGATCCCGCCCGCATCTTCGAAGCCATCATGCTCCTCTGCTTCGGCGCCGCCTGGCCCTTCTCCATCTTCCGCCTGCTCAAGACCCAGCGGGCCGAGGGGAAGAGCGTCTGGTTCCTCCTCGTCATCCTGGCCGGCTACGCCGCCGGCATCCTCCACAAGCTCACCGGCCGCCTGGACGGCGTCATCGCCCTCTACATCCTCAACCTGGCCATGGTCAGCCTCGACCTGGCCCTCTGCCTCCGCTACAAGCGCCGGGAGCGCCAGCCCGCCACCAACCGATAGCCGCCGTCAACCCTTGCGGCCAGCCGCAACGGCTGCCGGCCCGCCGCCCAGGAAGCGCTCGAATTCGCGCGGCAGCGGCGCTTCGCCACGGACGGGACGGCCGGTGACGGGATGGGTGAAGGCGAGGAGCCCGGCGTGCAGCGCCAGCCGCGGATAGGGCCAGCGCGGATGCCGGGCCAGCTCCGGCGCATAGCGCGGGTCGCCCAGCACCGGATGCCCCGCTTCGGCGAAGTGGACGCGGATCTGGTTGCGCCGCCCCGTCTCCAGCCGCACCCGCACCAGGGTCGCGTCCGCCAGCCGGCGGACAACCTCGTAGTGGGTCACGGCGCGTTCGCCGACGCCCGGCCGGGGCGAGCCGCGGCGGTGGATGCTCTTGGCGTCCGTGACCAGCCACTGGTCAAAGGTGCCGCGGTCCGCCGCCAGCCGCCCGGCCACCAAGGCCAGGTATTCGCGTTCCGGCTTGTGCGCGGCGAACTGCTCGCGCAACGCTTCGGCGATGGCGGCGTTCTTGGCGAACACCAGCACGCCGGAGACGCCGCGGTCCAGCCGATGCACGATCTCCACCCGGCCGAGGCGGCGGCGGCCGACGCTCACATAGGTCTGGAGGTGGTGGACCAGCGTGTCCGTCTCCCGTTTCAGGGTCGGCACGGTCAGCAAATGCGCGGCCTTCTCCACCACCAGCAGATGCGCGTCCTCAAAGAGGATGCGGAAGGGGGCGCCGGCGGCCGCGGTCGCCTTTTCCGGATAGCCCTGGGCCGGGTCGAAGCGGACCGCCACCCGGTCGCCAGCCACGACCTGGGTGAAGTCCGAGGCGCAGGGCGCGCCGTTGACGGTGACGCAGCCGTGCTGGACCAGGCCGCGGACTTGGGCGCGGCTGCGGCCGGTGAGCGCCTGCACGGCCTTGTCCACGCGGCCGGCCTGTTCCGGCGTCACGCACAGTTCCTGGATGATGGCGCCCATGGCGGCGGCCTTTCGGGGTTGGGGGGCGGTGGCGGTGGCTCACTTCACTACGAGGTTCACTAGGCGGCCGGGGACGGCGATGGCCTTGATGACGGGCGTGCCTTATGTGGCTCATGATTTTACTGCGGACGGCTTTGCTGACGGCGTCAACCATCCTCCCGATTTCCACTGTTGAACTTCACCAACGCATGCCAATCGCTGGCGCCATCCTTGTCGCAGTAATCGTTGGCAAAGTCACGCGTAAAACGGTTGACGGCTTTCCCCCATTCCTCTTGGAATTTGTCCTTGTGGAGCCTTGGGCGCTCCTTCATGGCATCCCGGAGTTTCATGCCGCTGAGCTTGTTGATGCGTCGGGCATAGAAATCATCCAGTAATTTGCCAACAAGCAAATCCAGTTCTTGTGATTTCATATCCCCTTCTCCCAATTCTTCAGGTAGTTGATCACGGTCGTTCCGATCACATAGCCAAGCCCGACTGGAACGGCATTGCCAATCTGGCGGTACTTCTCCACGATGGAGCCGGAGAACGCCCAATCATCAGGGAATTGTTGGATGCGCGCATATTCCTTGACGGAAAGGGGGCGCAGCTCCGTGGGATGGCAAAGGCAGGTGCTTTTCTGGCCGGGACTGGTGGGCACCGTGGGGCTGGGTTCATCAAGCCGCAACCGCCGGAAAAACCCGACGCGGCCGCCGGTGGATTCGTAGGCGCCCCCCAGCGCCTCGCGTTGCAGCTCGCTCGGCAAGGCCCGCCAGTTCTGTCCCTCCTTCAAGAGTGACAGGTATTTCAACCGTTTGGGGGAGAATGGAATGTACTCAGGGTTGGGATCGTCCAACCCGGCCAGCGCATCCCCCAGCGTCCGCCACCGGCGTTGGAACAGGCTCTCCGTCGGCCCATAGGCCCCAATCGGCATGGGGACCTGAAGTCCATCCCGGCTTCCGAGAAAGACGACCCGCTCCCGCTTTTGCGGCGTGCCGTAATCGGCGGCATTCACCAATTGGACGGTCACGGTATATCCCATCTCGGCAATTTTTGCATTCAAGAGGGCGAGCACGCCGCCCTTGCCGTCATAATCCACCCGGTTCCTGCGATTGGAGAGGGGGACGTGCTCCAGGGCGGCCGACAGGATGCCCCGGACATTTTCCATGACAAAAAGGGGGGGGCGGATTTCATTGACCAGCTTCAGGAAGTCAAACATGACTTGCCCGCGGGGGTCATTGAATGCCTGGCGTTTCCCGGCAGTGCTGAAAGACGGGCAGGGCGGGCCTCCCACCACAAGCGAGACTTCCTCCCTTTTCAGGTTCAGTTTTGCCAGCAGCGCCTCGCCCTTGTTCCAGTTGCGGATGTCATCTTCGATCACGGGCAGGCCCGGGCGGTTGTTCCGGATGGTCTTGCAGGCCCAGGGATCCAATTCCACACAACCGGCACATTCAAAACCAGCCGCCGCCAAACCCAAATCAAGCCCCATGGCGCCGCTGAACAGGGAAATGAGTTTAGGCTTGTGCGTGACCTTGCCATATTCTTTCCACCCGTCATCGCCCAACTGTAGTTGGCATTTACGAGGCCTGGGAAGCACGCCGAGAAGGTGGAATTTGTTGTTGTGCATGTGACAACCGCCTGGCATGATAAGGAAAGGACTTACCTCACCACGAGGTTGACCAGCCGGCCGGGGACGGTGATGGCCTTGATGACACTCTTGCCTTCAAGCTGGGCGGCGATCTTGGCGTCGCCCCGGGCGGCGGCCTCCAGCGCGGCGGCGTCGGCGCTGGCGGGCACCACCAGCTTGCCGCGCGGCTTGCCGTTGATCTGGACGACGATCTCGACCTCGTCCGCCACCAGCTTGGCCGGGTCATGGGCCGGCCACGGGGCGTAGGCCAGGGAATCGGTCCGCCCCAGCCGCTGCCACAGCTCCTCGGTGATGTGCGGCGCCAGCGGGTTGAGGAGCTGGACGAAGGTCTCCATCGCCCGGCGGTTGCGGAGTTCGCACTTGAGGGACTCGTTGACGAAGATCATGAGCTGGGCAATGGCGGTGTTGAACGAGAGCGCCGCGTAGTCCTCGCCGACCTTCTTGATGGTCTGGTGCAGCAGCCGCTCCTGCTCGCGGGTGGGCGGCGCGTCGCTGAGCTGCGGCGCGGGGCCGCCGTCAGGGCCGATGACCAGCCGCCAGGCCCGGTGGAGGAAGCGGTAGACGCCCTCGACCCCCTCGGTGCGCCACGGCTTGGCGTCGGTGAGCGGCCCCATGAACATCTCGTAGAGGCGGAAGGCGTCGGCCCCGTATTCGTTGATGATCTCGTCGGGGTTGACGACGTTCTTGAGGGACTTGGACATCTTGGCGGGGAACTCGGTCAGCTCCGCGCCGCTTTCCCGGTGGAAATGCCTGCCGTCGCGGTGCTCGACCTGGTCGTTGGGCACGAGGAAGCCGCGGCTGTCCTTGTAGGAGATGCCGAGGATCAGCCCCTGGTGGATGAGTTTCTGGAACGGCTCGGGGGTGGAGACGTGGCCGAGGTCGAAGAGCACCTTGTGCCAGAAGCGGGCGTAGAGCAGGTGGAGCACGGCGTGCTCGGCGCCGCCGACATAGAGGTCGACGGGCATCCAGTACTTCTCCTTCGCCTTGTCCCAGGCGGCGTTGCCGTTGTGCGGGTCGGTGAAGCGCAGATAGTACCAGCAGGAGCCGGCCCACTGCGGCATGGTGTTGGTCTCGCGGGTGCCCTTGGCTCCAGTCTTGGGGTCGGTGTAGTCCAGCCAGTCCTTGGCCTTGGAAAGCGGCGGCGCCAGGGTGCCGGTCGGCTTGAAGTCGGCCATCGCCGGCAGCAGCACGGGCAGCTCCTCGACGCCGAGGACCTTGTCGCTGCCATCGTTCATGTGGACGACGGGGAAGGGCTCGCCCCAGTAGCGCTGGCGGGAGAAGAGCCAGTCGCGCAGCTTGTACTGGGTCGTCGCCTTGCCGATCCCCTTCCCCGCCAGCCAGCCGCAGATGGTGTTCTTGGCCGTCTCCACGTCCAGGCCATTGAGCGAGAGCTCGGCATTGGCGGAGTTGACCAGCTCGCCGTCCGCGGTCCAGCAGGCTGTTCCGGCCATGACGGCGTCCACGGAAACGCCTTCCGCGGCCGCGGCTTTAGCGGCGGGGCGGAGGATGGCGCGGACGGGGAGGCCGAACTTCTGGGCGAACTCGAAGTCGCGGGTGTCATGGGCGGGCACGGCCATGATCGCGCCGTGGCCATAGCCGATCAGCACGTAGTCGGAAATCCAGATGGGGATTGCTTCGCCGTTGACCGGGTTGATGGCATGGCTGCCGGTGAAGACGCCGCTCTTCTCCTTGGCCTCGCTGCGGTCCAGCTCCGACTTGCCCTGGGCGGCCGCGACATAGGCGGCGACCGCGGCCTGCTGGCCAGCCGTGGCCAGCGCCGGCACCAGCGGATGCTCGGGCGCCAGCACCATGTAGGTGGCGCCGAAGAGCGTGTCCGGACGGGTGGTGAAGACGCGGATCTTCCCGTCCCGGCCGGCCACCTGGAAGTCAACCTCGGCGCCGGTGGACTTGCCGATCCAGTTGCGCTGCATCTCCTTGGTGCCCTCCGGCCAGTCCAGCGCCTCGGCGTCGGCCAGCAGCCGCTCGGCGTACTCGGTGATCTTGAGCATCCACTGCTTCATCGGCTGGCGGACGACCGGGTGGTTGCCGCGCTCGGAACGGCCGTCAATGACCTCCTCGTTGGCGAGGACGGTGCCAAGGGCCGGGCACCAGTTCACCGGCACCTCGGCCATGTAGGCGAGCCCCTTCCGGAAAAGCTCGGTGAAGATCCACTGGGTCCACTTGTAGTATTTCGGGTCGGTGGTGTCAATCTCGCGGTCCCAGTCGTAGCTGAAGCCGAAGGAGCGGAGCTGCTCACGGAAGCGGGCGATGTTCTTCTGGGTGGTGACGGCCGGGTGGGTGCCGGTCTCGATGGCGTACTGCTCGGCGGGCAGGCCGAAGGCGTCCCAGCCCATGGTGTGGAGGACGTTGAACCCCTTCATCCGCTGGTAGCGGCAGTGGATGTCGGTGGCGGTGTAGCCCTCCGGATGGCCGACGTGCAGCCCGGCGCCGCTGGGGTAGGGGAACATGTCGAGCACGTAGAGCTTTGGCCGGGTCGGGTCGCAGTCCACGGCCTTGAAGGTCTTGTTCTCCAGCCAGAACTGCTGCCATTTCGGCTCGATGGCGGCGGGATCGTAAATGGCGGCGGCGGGGGCGTTCGGCGGGGTTTCCATGGCATGGCCTTCGCGGTTGGCGGTTGGCGGCACCGGCGGCGCGTCGGCCCCCGGCGGGCGGGCGGCAAAAAACGCGGCAAAGCCGGTGAGCCCGTTACTATAGCGGTGGCCGGGGGAGTGGAAAGCGGCGCGGGATTCGGATCGCAGCCTGGCCATCGTGGATGGGGCGGCTTCCTTCGCTGCCGCGGCCACCATGCCGTGCGTGGGTGGATTTACAACACTAAAACGATGGATTATGGCCGCCGTTCCGCCGCGCCAGCGCCGCCCGCTGCCGCGCCTGGTCGGCGGCCAGCAGGCGGAACGGCACCGGCCAATAGCCGGCGCGGAAGGCGCGATCCGGCGCGGACAGGCCCGAACGCCAGCGCCGCTGCCGTCCCGCCGGCGGTTCGCCAAACCGTGGTGCCGCCGCCCCCAGCGCCTTGCCCACCGCGGCGGCCAACCATTGGTTGCGCGGGCAGTAATCGTGCGGAAAGGCGGGCAGCCAGCACTCGGCCCGGGCGAGGGCGGCCTGCCAATCCGGCCGTTCCGGCCAGAGCGCCGCCCGCAACTTCGGGGAAGCGGCCAGTTGCCCAAGGGAGGTGCCGGGGAGCAGTTTTCCCTGAAATGGGTCGGCAATCCAGGAGCGCCCCGCCTTGCGGAGTTCGCAGATGGCATGGGGGGAGGCGCCGGTCGCCGGATTGCGGAGATAGATGATCTGGGTGTCGAACCCCCGTTGGTAGGCCAGTTCACAGAGCACCCAGGCCTGGCGGTCGCAGAGGCCGCGCCCCGTCTCCCAGACGGCCATGGGCCATGGGAGGTGCGGCCGCGGCGGCTCGGCGGCGGCCAGCCGGCCATGCACCGCCGCGGCCAAGGTGGCAAGGGTGGCGTGGGGCTCGTCGGCCGTGCCGGCGAGGATCTCCGCCGCCAGCCGGTGGAAGAACCACGCTTGCCGCCAGCGCTGGAAATCCCACGGGCTGAACCCGTCGGTGAGGAAGGCCGGCTCGACACCGGCGTCGCGGCACAGCCTTTCCGCCAGCCTGGAGGGGGGCGCCGCCGGCAGTTGCCCCCCGAGGAGCCGGGTCGCCAGCGCCAGGGCCTTCTCCTCCTTTCCCGTCGCCACGGCGGCGAGCCATTCCCGCGCCAGCGTCGGATCCGCGGCCCGGTCCGGTGGTGGTGGCGGCGTGGCCTGGCCGCAGCCGGTCGGGAGGATGAGCGCCGCCAAAAGCGCCAGCGCTCCGGCCAGCAGCCGGCGCGGGAATCCCAGGCGGCGTGGCGGCACGGCCATGGTCAGGCGACGCCCAGCCGGCGGCGCCGCGCCACCGGGCCGTGGTGCGACCCCTTGGGGGTGCCTTGGACGATCAGGGGGTTGGGCATGGGGCACCTCGCGGAATGGAGTTGGCGGCCGGCACGCATTTTTGGGGCTCATACCCTGTAAAACGAAAAGCTTCACCACGAAGCCACGAAGGACACGAAGTCAAAGCGAAGTTTTTTCTGGTCAACCGGCACGCTTCGATCCGTCTTTGTGCCGTCGTGGTGAACAATCGCTGTCAGCGGGAGAAGGCGCGGAAGCGGCGGTAGGCGGCGTCCCAGGCGCTGGCGTCATGGCTGTCGTAGGCCAGGAGGGGGAAGGAGTGGCGGACGACTTCGCGGGCGGCGTCGAGGTCGGGGAGGAGGCCGGCGCCGATGGCCTGGCAGAGGAGGTTGCCGATGGCGGTGGCTTCGGTGGGGCCGGCAATGACCGGCCGCTGGAGGGCGTTGGCGGTGAGCTGGTTGAGGAAGGTGTCCTTGCTGCCGCCGCCGACCAGGTGGAGGCGGTTGATGGGCTGGCCGGTGAGGGTTTCCAGCTCCTCGACGGTCTGGCGGTAGCGCAGGGCGAGCGATTCCTGGGCGCAGCGGATGACCTGGCCGGGGGTTTCGGGCACGGGCTGGCCGGTCTCGCGGCAGAAGGCCTGGATGCGCGCCGGCATGTCGCCGGGGGTGAGGAAGCGGTTGTCGTTGGGGGCGATGAGGCTGCGGAACGGTTCGACCGCCTCCGCTTCGGCCTGGAGTTCGGCGAAGCTGTAGGCCTCGCCCTGGCGTTTCCAGGTGGCGCGCGATTCCTGGACGAGCCAGAGCCCCATGATGTTCTTCAGCAGGCGGATGCGGCCGCCGACGCCGCCCTCGTTGGTGAAGTTGAGGCGGAGCGCCTCGGGGGTGAGGCAGGGTTCGGCGGTTTCGACGCCGAGCAGGCTCCAGGTGCCGCTGCTGAGGTAGGCCCAGCCGGGCTCGGCGGTGGCGGGCACGGCGGCGACGGCGCAGGCGGTGTCGTGGCCGGCCACGAACCAGACGGGGATGGCCGGGCAGTTCAGCTCGGCGCGGATTGCCGCGCGCAGGCTGCCGGCGCGGGTGCCGGGCTGGACGAGGTCGGGGAAGATGCGGCGGGGGAGGCCGGCGCGGCGGATCAGCTCCTCGTCCCAGGCGCGGGTGCGGGCGTTGAGCAGCGAGCTGGTGCTGGCGATGGTGTATTCGGCGGCGGCGGTGCCGCTGAAGAGGCAGGTGAGGGCGTCGGGCATGAAGAGCAGGCCGGCGGCGGCGTCGAGGGCGGGTTCGCCGGCGCGGCGCATGGCGGCGAGCTGGTAGATGCTGTTGAAGTCCATGAACTGGATGCCGGCGTGGGCATAGAGTTCGGCGGCGGGGATGAGGGTGGCGTGGACGTGGGGCTGGATGTCGGCCAGGCGCGGGTCGCGGTAGCAGCGGGGGAAGCCGAGGAAGGCGCCGCTGGCGTCGGTCAGGGCGAAGTCCACCCCCCAGGTGTCGATGGCGAGGCCGGCGAGGTCGGCGCCGCGCTCCAAGGTTTTCCGGAGCCCCGTCTTGAGTTCCTGGAAGAGGCCGAGCAGGTTCCAGAAGAGGCCGCCGTTGACGTCGATGGGGCCGTTCTCGAAGCGGTGGGTCTCCTCCAGCTCCAGCTTGCCGTCGTGGAAGGTGCCGAGGATGGCGCGGCCGCTGGAGGCGCCGAGGTCGAAGGCGAGGAATTGCGTGGGCATGGCGGTCTTCCTTTACGCAGCAAAGGCGGAAAGCGGGTCGCGGCGGTTCAGGCCGCGGCGGGGGGGCGGTGGTCGAGGAGGGCGGCGAGCAGGCGGGTGTGGCGGATCTCCTCGGCGGCGAGGAGGCGGAAGGCGTCGCGCACCGGCGGGAGGTTGGTGAGGCGGGCTAGGGCCAGGTAGAAGCCGACCGCCTTTTCCTCTTCGCGCAGGGCTTCGCGGATGACATCTTCGGCGGCCGCGGCGGCGGGCCAGGCCGGGGGGAGGGTTGGCGGGGCGGCGGCGTGGGCGAGGAGCGGCTGCGCCGCGGCGGCCGGCAATTGCTGGTCGAGGCCGCCGCCGGCGGTGGCGAGCTGGGGATGGGCGTCCAGGGCTTCCAGGTGATGGCGGTGCTGGCGTTCGTCGGCGGCAATGGCCAGGAGGGTCTGGCGCGCCGGGCCGGCGGGGAGCTGGGCGGCCAGGGAGTCGAAGAGGTCGGCGGCCTGTTCCTCGAAGCGGCGGGCCTGGGTGATGACCAGGTTGAAGACGAAGCCGGCGTGGGGCGGCGCGGCCGCGGCGGTTTCGGCCGCGCGTTTCGCCGCCGCCGCCGGGGCCGGCGCCTGGCGGGCCAGGTTGACCAGCAGGACGACGCCGACGACGATGAACAGCACCGCCGAGCCCAAGGTCATGAGCTTGGGGTCGAGGAAGCGCTTGAGCAGTTCGCCAAAGGCGACGGCCAGGGCGGTGGTGCAGAGCAGGGCCAGGGAGGCGCCGATGAAGACGGGCCAGGGGGAGGGTGAGCGGCTGGTGAAGGCGAGGGCGGCGAGCTGCGTCTTGTCCCCCAGTTCGGCGATGAAGACCAGGCCGAAGCAGAGGAACATCATCTTGGAATCGAACTGCATGGCGGCGCCTCTTCGGGGCTCACTCGAAGATTTGGACGCGATGGTCGGGGCGGATTTGGCCGAGGTATTCCTCGAAGCGCCTCTTCTCCTGCTCCAGCTTCAGGCGGTTCTCGATGCGCTGGGCCAGTTCCGGCGTGAGCGTCGCCGCTGCCGCGGCCTCCTGCTCCACGACCTTGAGGAAGGCGATCCCGTCCTTGCCTTGCACCGGTCCGCTCACCTGCCCCTGGGCGAGGCTGGCCACCGCGGCGGCCATCTCCGGCTGCAAGTCGCCGGGCGTGACCCAGCCCAGGTCGCCGCCGGCCTCGGGGTTGGGGCCTTCGGAGAACTGCTTGACCAGCCAGGCGAAATCGGCCTTCTCCGCCAGCAGCTTCCCGATCTGGGCGCGGATGGCGGCCAGGTCGCCGGCGTGCTTGCCGTCGGTTTTGAGGAAGAGCATGGCGAGGCGGAGGCGGCGCGGCTTGGCGAACTCGGTGGCGTGGGCGTCGTAGTAGGCCTGGACCTCCTTGGGGGAGATCCGCACCGGCCGGCGGATCAGTTCGTCCACCAGCAGGTCAACCGCCACCAGCTTGCGCACCTTCTCCTCGAACTCGGGGAAGGTCTGGCCGCGCTCGAAGAGGCTCTTCTCGAACTGCTCGCGGTTGCCGCCGGCCTCGGCGACCAGGATGCTGTCCAGCCGCCGCTGGACGAGTTCCTGGGGCACCTTGTAACCCTTCGCCTTGAAGTCGGCGTAGAGCAGTTCGTTCTCGACCAAGGTGCGCACGACCTTGCGGCGCAGCTCCTGGAGCTGGCGCTCCAGCGCCTCCCCCTGGTACTGGCGGGCGAGTTCCCGGATGGTCTGCGGCCGGATCTGGGCATCCACGTCCTGCAAGGTGATCAGCTCGTCATTGACCGCGGCGACAATGGCATTGGTGTAGAGGGGCTTGGCGGCGGCGGGAGCTTGTTGGGCCAGCAGCCGCGGCGCCGCGGCGGCGGCGGCCAGGGCGGCGGCCAGGGCCAGGCCAGCCAGGAAACGGGGGCGGGGGGCGCGGATCATGGGGCGGGGACTCCTCTGTGCCGGCCGCCGGGCTTGCCGGCGCACGGACAGCGGACAACGTAATCCGCCAAACGGCGCTGGCAATTGGGCGGGCATGGGTGCTACAGCATGGGCGCCGGCAGCGGGCCGGTTCCGGTTTCCATGGCGGGGCTCGCCTTCCCGAGGCGCCATCATGCCGAAGATTTCCATCCGCCGCCTGGCCCTCCCCCTGTTCCTCTGCCTGGCCTGCCGCCCCTGACCGGGGCGGCGGCGGGCGCCGGCGGGTTTCGAGCCCCGGTCTGAACTCGGCCTCTACGCCACCCTGGTCTGCCTGGCCGCTCCGGCCACCATGGCCGATCGCCCGGCCACGGCATTTTCATCCTCGCTGACGGCATGGGCTACGGCGCGCTCCCGCCGGCCGAACTCGACAATCTCCGCGCCGACCCGGAGGAGCGGCACAGCCTCGCCGACCGCGAACCGGCGCGCCTCGCCCGCATGGTCGCCGACCGCGAAACTTGGTTCGAGGAGGTTGAGGCCGACCGCCGCCAGTGCGCGGACGCCGGCTTGACTTTGCCGGGGCGGGGGTATGGTTTGTCCTTTCCCCGGGTGCCGCCGGACAGGCGGTGGCGGGCGGGCAACCGTGGAGCGCGGACGATGGCCGGCAAAAAAAAGATGGGCGGGCGGTGGACAAACCGGCTTTGGCTGATTATGGTATCGCTTTTGTGTTTCGGCCCCTTGCGGGGGGCGGAGACCGAATCCGCGGTTCCGGCGGGCTTGCAGGCGCAGCTCCAAGAGGAGCGCATGGCGCGGCAGGTGGCGGAACAGCGGGTCGCCGAGTTGAGTCTGGCCTTGGTGCGGACGGAACGGGAGCTGGAAAAGCGGCGGGCGCAAAGCGCGGAGCTGCTGCTGGCCTCCCGGAAGTTGCAGGAAGGGCTGGACGGGCTGCAGGTGCGCGTGGCGTCCCTGTTGCTTGGGGACGGCAAGCGGTTCCCGGACGAGGCGCTGGCGGCAGTGGTGGCTGGCCTGCGGACAAGGCAGGCGGAGGCGCAAGCGCTCACCGGCGCGGTGCGCGAGTTCGGCCAGTATCTGTCGCCGGTCCTGGACACGTTGGCGATGAGCGATTCATTGCGGCGGGAAGTCCGGGAGCGGATGGCCGGAGCAATGCGGGCGTGTGATCGTTGGGATGCGCTGCCGCCGTTAGTCGCCAGGCGAGGCGGGTTGGCTGCTCCCCGAGAATGTCGCGTGTTGGCGGTGAATCCGGAGTTGGGTGTGATCGCGCTGGATGCCGGAGCGGCGGCGGGGATGCGTCCCGGGTCGTGGTGGCAGGTGCGGGATCAAGATCGGGAAGTGGCGCGGGTCCGCGTCATTGAAGTTCGTTCCAGTCTCAGTGCCGCCCAGGTGGTGGAAGGTCGGATTGACCGTCTCGCCCCGGGGCTGACGGCGCAATGGAACGAGTGAGACTTGCCCCCGAATCCATTTCCAGTGCATGGACATACGAAGATTGTGAAGAGCCGGGCGGAGCGCCCCGCCAGCGGGGCGGCGGACCGACCGGCAGGCAACAGCAGAGAGGCATGGAATGCAAGCACAAGCCACAACGAAGAACGTGCGCATTTCGGCTTTCAAGGCCCGCGAAGTGACGCGGCTGATCCAGGGCAAGCCGGCGCAACAGGCGCTGGAGCTGGTCCAGCTCATCCCGCGGAAGGCGGCACGCCTGGTGGCGAAGACCTTGAAGTCGGCGATCAGCAACGCGGAGAGCACTGGCAAGGCCGATCCCGCGGTGCTGGTGATCCGGGAGGCGCAGGTGGGGGAAGCCGCCACCATGCGCCGGTTCCGCCCGAAGGCGCGCGGCATGGCGGGGCGCATTCGCAAACGCAGCAGCCATATCCGGATCGTGGTTTCGGATGGGCAGTGAACGAGGGGTGTGAAACGTGGGCCAAAAAGTCAATCCCATCGGGTTCCGAATCCCGATTACCAAAGCCTGGCAGTCCCGCTGGTTTGCCCGCAAGCCGGAATACGGGAGCCTGCTGCACGAGGATCTCAAGCTGCGCCAGTACGTGAAGGAGCAGTTGGCGCAAGCCGCGGTCTCCAAGGTCACGGTTGAGCGTTTCGCCAACCGGGTGCGGGTGACGGTCCATTCGGGCCGCCCCGGCCTGGTGATTGGGCGCAAGGGCACGGAGATTGACCGCCTGAAAGGTGAGCTGGTCAAGCTCACGGGCGGCAAGGAAGTGTACCTGGAGATCAAGGAAGTGTCGCAGCCGGAGACCGATGCCCAGCTCGTGGCGGAGAACGTCGCCCAGCAGTTGGAGCGGCGGATCGGTTTCAAGCGGGCGATGAAGCGGTCGATCCAGACGGCGCTGGAACAGGGCGCCCTGGGGATGAAGATCCGCTGTTCGGGGCGGCTCGGCGGCGCCGAGCTGGCGCGGACCGAGGAGTTCCACGAGGGGAAGGTGCCGCTGCACACCCTCCGGGCCAACCTCGACTATGGATTCACCGAGGCCCACACGGTCGCGGGCCAGATTGGCGTGAAAGTGTGGATTTGCAAACCGGAAGTGACGGAGGACGACAGCCATGGCCATGATGCCAAAGCGCGTAAAGCACCGAAAAGTGCAAAAAGGCAACCGCGCGGGAAACGCAACGCGAAACAACAAGCTTGATTTCGGCGAGTTCGGCCTGCAAGTGCTTGACCGCGGCTGGCTGACGGCGCGGCAGATCGAGGCGGCCCGCGTGGCGGTGACCCGCCACCTCAACCGCCGGGGCCAGGTCTGGATGCGCGTCTTCCCCGACAAGCCGCTGACCAAGAAACCGTTGGAGACCCGCATGGGCAAGGGCAAGGGCAACCCGGAAGAATGGGCGGCCGTGGTCAAGCCCGGGAACATGGTGCTGGAACTCAGCGGCTGCCTCGAGGTGGTCGCCCGGGGCGCCTTTTCCCGCGCGGCGAGCAAGCTGCCGCTGCGCTGCAAGATGTTGAGCCGCCACTCCGCGTGAGGCCGGCCGGGACGCGAGCGCAGAGCAGCACAGGAGTGACGATCCGATGAAAGCGAAACAGATCCGTGAGATGACCGACGCCGAGCTGGGCAAACAGCTCGGGGACCTGAAGAAGGAAGGCTTCAACCTGAAGCTCCAGCAGGTCACCGGCCAATTGACGAACACCGCACGTGTCCGCGAAGTCCGCAAGGACGCGGCGCGCATCCTGACGGAACAAACGGCCCGGGCCCGGAAGGCGGCCGCGGCTGCAACCACGGACGGGAAGTGATCCATGACGACCGAAGCGACAACAACGACGGATGTCCGGGGGCACCGCAAGGTCCGCACCGGCAGGGTCATCAGCACCAAGATGGCGAAGACCATCGTGGTCGAGGTGGGCCGCCGCATGACCCACCCGAAGTACCACAAGGTGATGACCCGGCTGAAGAACTACTACGCGCATGACGAGAAGAATGAGGCCAAGGTCGGCGACCGGGTGGAGATCACGGAGACGCGGCCGCTGAGCAAGCTGAAGCGCTGGCGGCTGGTCTCGGTCCTGCAACCCGCGGCCCGGGCCTGAAGCCCCAGGAGGTTTGAGCGATGATTCAGATGCAAACCAGTCTGGATGTGGCGGACAACACCGGCGCCAAGCGCCTGGTGATGATCCGGGCCCGGGGCCATGTCCGGCGCACCGCCAAGATCGGCGAGGTCATCAAGGCCACGGTCAAGGAAGCCGCGCCCCGCGGCATGGTGCGCAAGGGTGACGTGGTGCTGGCCGTGATCGTCCGCACCGCCAACAAGATCCGTCGGCCGGACGGCTCCTACCTGCGGTTCGACCGCAACGCGGCCGTCATCATTGACGACCAGGACAACCCGAAGGGCACCCGCATCTTCGGCCCCGTGGCCCGCGAGCTGCGCGACCTGAACTTCATGAAAATCGTCTCTCTCGCGCCGGAGGTGCTCTGATGTCGAAGGTGACTGTCAAGAAGGACGTCGAGGTCCAGGTGATCAGCGGCGCCAACAAGGGCAAGGCCGGCAAGGTGCTGCGGGTCGACCGTGAGCATGCACGGGTGTGGATCCAAGGCGTGAACATGGGCAAGAAGGCCGTGCGCCGCTCCCAGGCCCGTCCCCAGGGCGGGTTCGAGGAGATCGAACGGCCGATTCACATTTCCAACGTGATGCCGCTGGAGAGCTGGAATGCGCGCCAGGCGCGCAAGGGCGCCGCGGCCGCAGACGGGGGTAAGAACTGATGGCTACGTCCCTTCTCCAGGATCATTACCGGAACACGGTGGTGCCCAAGCTCATCGAGCTGCACGGGTACAAGAACCCGATGCAGGTGCCCCGGCTCACCAAGATCGTGGTGAACACCGGGCTCAACACCAACCGGGAAAAGGAAGTGCAGCAGGAGGCCGTGAAGGTGCTGGCCACCATCACCGGGCAGAAGCCGGTGGTGACCAAGGCGACCAAGAGCATCTCCAACTTCAAGCTGCGCGAGGGGATGTCGGTCGGGGTCTGCGTCACCCTGCGCCGCGACCGGATGTACAACTTCCTCAACCGCCTGGTCAACATCACCCTGCCGCGCGTCCGCGACTTCCGCGGCGTCCCCGCCAAGGGGTTCGATGGCGCCGGCAACTACAACATGGGTCTTGGCGAGCAGAACGTCTTCACCGAGGTCGAGCTGGACAAGATCAAGCACAGCATCGGCATGAACATCACGATCGTGACGACGGCCAAGAGCGATGCGGAAGCCAGGAGCCTCCTCGCGCTGCTCGGCATGCCGTTCAGCCATTGAGAAAGGTGACCCACCCGTGGCCAAGAAATCCCTCATTGTCAAATCGCGGCGCACGCCCAAGTTCCCAGTCCGTGCCTACCACCGGTGCGAACGGTGCGGCCGGCGGCGCGCCTATCTCACCAAGTTCAAGCTCTGCCGCATCTGCTTCCGGGAACTCGCCCTCAGCGGCCAGATCCCGGGACTGATGAAAGCCAGCTGGTAAGGAGGATTCTGCATGTCGGTTAGCGATCCCATCAGCGATATGCTCACGCGTATCCGCAACGCCAGCGTTGCCAAGCATCCGGCGGTGAGCATGCCCTCGTCCCGCGAAAAGACGGCCCTTGCGGACGTCCTGCGGCAGTGCGGGTACATCAACGGCTTCAAGGTCGAGGGGGAGATCCAGAAGACCCTGACCTTGGATCTCAAGTATGACGGCAAGACGCCGGTGATCGAGGGGCTGAAGCGCGTCAGCGCCCCCTCCTGCCGGATCTACGTCTCCTGCGACGACATCCCCCGAGTGATGGGCGGCATGGGCATTGCCGTGCTGTCCACCTCCCGTGGCATCATGAGCGACCGCAAGGCGCGCCAGCAGCGCTTGGGCGGCGAACTCCTGTGCTACGTCTGGTAAGCAGAGAAAGGACGAAGCCTCATGTCACGCATCGGCAAGAAACCGGTTCAATTTACGGGCGGCGCCAAGGTCACGATGACCGGCCGGAAGCTGCAGGCCGCGGGCCCCAAGGGCAGCTTGGACTACGAGCTGCCCCCCAAGGTCGAAGCGGTGCTCGAGGCCAGCCAGGTCCGCCTCACCGCCGACCTGACGGATCCCGCCGGGCGGCGCTACCTCGGCCTGGCCCGGAGCCTGCTCCAGGGGATGGTCACGGGGGTGTCCGAAGGGTACAAGAAGCAACTGGAGATCCAGGGCGTCGGCTTCCGCGGCCAGATCCAGGGGCAGAAGCTGACCCTGAGCCTCGGCTTCTCCCACCCGGTCATTTTCGAAATCCCCGCCGGCATCAAGGTGACGATGTCCGACCCGACCCACATCACGGTCGAAGGGGTGGACAAGCAGATGGTCGGCGAAGTCGCCGCCCGCATCCGCAAGTTCCATCCGCCCGACTCGTACAAGGGCAAGGGTGTGCGCTACGTCGGCGAGCAAGTCACTCTCAAGGAAGGCAAGACCGTCGGTTGATGAGCCGCGGTTGAAACGGAAGCAGCGCCCGGCCGGGCGGGTGGCCTTCGCCCCCGCTGGCCGGCCGGCAAATCGTCAGGAGTTGCGGGCAGCATGTCCACCAAGACCAACAAAAAGATGCGGCAGTTGCGCCATGTGCGCCTCCGCAAGAAGATCAGCGGCACGCCGGAGAAGCCGCGCATGTGCGTGTGCTGCACCGGCAAGCACATCTACGTCCAGTTCATTGACGACACCCGCGGCCAGACGCTGGCGGCCGTCTCCACCCTCGACCCGCAGGCCCGGGCGGCGAAGCTCAAGGCGAACCTGGGCGGCGCGGCGGAGCTGGGCAAGCTGGCGGCGGAACGCGCCAAGGCGGTCCAGGTCAGCCAAGTGGTGTTCGACCGTGGCGGCTTCAAGTACCACGGCCGCGTCAAGGCGATCGCGGATTCCGCCCGCGAAGCCGGTCTGAAGTTCTAACGACGGAAGGAGATCCTCCCCGTGACGGAAACTACCGAAAAACGCAGCCGCCCCCCCCGCCGCCCGCGCCCCGAGGCCGCGTCGGATCTGGAGGAGCGGGTGGTCTACCTCAACCGCAGCGCCAAGGTCGTGAAGGGCGGCAAGAACTTCAGCTTCAGCGCCCTGGTCGTGGTCGGCGACCGCAAGGGCCGCATCGGCGTCGGCTTTGGCAAGGCCAATGAAGTCTCCGACGCCATCCGCAAGGGCGGCGAAAAGGCGCGCAAGGCCCTGGTCACCATTCCCATGCGCGGCAGCACCCTGCCGCATCCGGTGACCGCCAAGTTCAGCGCCAGCAAGGTCGTCATGCGCCCCGCCTCCGAAGGCACCGGCCTGATCGCCGGCGGCGGCATGCGCACCGTCCTGGAGCTGGCCGGCGTGCGTGACGTCCTCGCCAAGTCGCTCGGCTCCTCCAACCCGGTCAACGTGGTCAAGGCCACCCTCGCCGGCATCAACCGCCTGCGCACCTTCGACCAGGTGAAGAGCAAGCGGGCCGTCGCCCAGCCTGTCTAATCCATCCCATTTTGCTGAGGTCCATCCATGAAGTTGCATGATCTGCACAACACCGTCAAACGGCCGGCGCGCAAGCGCATTGGCCGTGGCGACGGCTCCGGCACCGGCCGGACGGCCGGCCACGGCGAAAAGGGTGCCGGCGCCCGCAAAGGCGTCTCCTGGCGCCCCCACTTCGAAGGCGGCCAGATGCCGCTCTTCCGCCGCCTGCCCAAGCGCGGGTTCAACAACCCGAACCACCTCACCTTCACCGTGGTCAACGTCAGCGACCTGGACCGTTACTTCGCGGCTGGCGAGGAAGTCTCGGCCGAGACGCTCTGGGGCAAGGGGCTGATCGGCGGCCTGGAGAACGGCGGCCTGAAAATCCTCGGCGACGGCGAGATCGGCAAGGCGGTCACGGTCAAGGCACGGAAGTTCTCCGCCGCCGCCCGCCAGAAGATCGAAGCCGCCGGCGGCACCTGCGAAGTGGTCGCCTGAGCGTCCACCGCCCCGGCGGCGCCGTTCCGCCCACGTTGGCCAACCAAGGCGTGGCGGTGCATCCGTGCCGCCGCGCCTTGCGCGTTTCCACCTAGCCCGCCGCCGGAATTTTTCCCGGCGGCCCCGGCCGCCGGGCCGGCAACGGTCTACATTATCGGCTGACTCCAGGGAAGAGGGACGGGCGGGACTCCGCATCCTGGCCGCCCGCAACACGAGGTTCGCCACCATGATCTCCGCTTACGTCAACTGTCTCAAGATCCCGGAGCTGCGGCAGCGCATCCTCTTCACCCTCGGGATTGTCGCCCTTTGCCGCCTGGCCGGCAACATCCCCATCCCCGGCGTCAACCCCGGGGAGCTGGCCCGCCTTTTCGACCTGATCGACCGGCAGGGCGCCGGCGGCGGCCTGCTCAACATGTTCAACCTCTTCAGCGGCGGCGCCCTCCAGAAGTTCGCCATCGCCGCCCTCGGCATCATGCCCTACATCTCCGCCTCCATCGTCGTCCAGCTCATGACCCCCGTCCTCCCGCAGATGGAGAAGCTGATGCGCGAAGGCGAAAGCGGCCGGCAGAAGCTCAACCAGTACACCCGCTACCTGACCCTCCTGATCTGCGTCATCCAGGGCGGCATGCTGATCAAGACCATGACCAGCCCCGGCGCCCTCAGCCAGCTCTTCGGCATCCAGGAAGCCATCCAGTTGGTGGACAACCCCGGCCCCGCCTTCTTCCTCATGACCACCCTGATCCTCACCGCCGGAACCATGTTCATCATGTGGCTCGGCGAACAGATCACCGAGCGCGGCATCGGCAACGGCGCCTCCCTCATCATCACCGTCGGCATCGTCGACCGCCTGCCCTCCGCCCTGGTCAACATGATCACCCTCGTCCGCACTGGCTCGGTCAGCGACGGCGGCCAGAACTTCACCCTCGTCCACCTCGCCGTGATGCTGGTGATGTTCTTCGCCTGCTGCGCCGCCACCGTCGCCATCACCCAGGGCATGCGCAAGATCCCCGTCAAATACGCCAAGGCCACCATGGCCCGCCACGGCGTCAGCGGCCAATCCAGCTACATGCCGCTGCGGGTCAACTTCGCCGGCGTCATGCCGCTGATCTTCGGCAGCGCCGTCCTGATGATCCCACCCTGGGTCTTCCGCGCCCTCGGCAACACCGAATGGGGCCGGAAGTGGGGCTGGCTCGGCGAACTCGCCGGCTACTTCGACCCCAGCCACTACTGGTACCTCATCATCTTTGGCGCCACCATCATCCTCTTCTCCTTCTTCTGGGTCGCCAACCAGTTCAACCCCATCCAGATCGCCGACGACCTCCAGAAGCATGGCGCCTTCGTCCCCGGCATCCGCCCCGGCCAGCCCACCGCCGAGTTCCTCGACCAGTCCATGACCCGCGTCACCTTCGCCGGCGCCATCTTCCTCACCGCCCTTGCCGTCCTGCCCATGATCATCTCCAACCAGTTCAGCATCCCCTACTCCATCTCCGCCTTCTTCGGCGGCACCAGCCTGCTGATCATGGTCGGCGTCATGCTCGACACCATGCGGCAAATGGAGGCGCACCTCCTCTCCTACCACTACGACGGCTTCCTCTCCAAGGGCAAATTGCGCAGCCGCCACGGCTGACCCCCGCCAGCCCCCCCCCGCCGCCACGGAGAAATCCCATGCCGCCCCTCATCCGCCCCAACGACCGTATCCTCTTCCAGGGCGACAGCATCACCGACGCCGGCCGCCGCGACACCCCCGACGGCCTCGGCAACGGCTATGTCGCCCAGATCCGCGGCAGCCTCCAGGCCCTCCGCCCTGACCTCCCCCTGCGCATCCTCAACCGCGGGATCGGCGGCGACCGCACCGCCGAGCTGCTCGCCCGTTGGCACGCCGACTGCCTGGACCTGGAACCCGATGTCCTCTCCCTCATGATCGGGGTCAACGACGTCTGGCGCAAGCGCGGCACCTGGCAAGGCCAGGCCCATATCCCCCTCCCCGAGTTCACCGCCAACCTCAGCCAACTGCTCGAACTCGCCCGCACCGCCGGCATCCGCCAGCTCGTGCTCCTGAGCCCCACCACCATTGACCATGCCAACGACAGCGACCTGAACCAGATGCTGGGCGACTACGCGGCGGCGGCCCAACGGCTCGCCACCACCTTCGACGCCCTCTACATCCCCGCCCGGGAAACCCTCCTCGCGGCGCGCCGCCAGGCGCCCGAAGTGAACTGGACCCCCGACGGCTGCCATCCCAGTCCCGCCGGCCATGCCCTCCTCGCCGCCACCTGGCTCCAGGCCACCGGCCTCGCCGGCCCCCTCCCACCACCGCCCCGGGAACCAGGGGCCAAGCGGGCGTGACTAAAGCAAAATGAACCGGAACCATCCCGTTCCGGCCAGCCCAGGATGGACCCATGCTGCTGAGCAACCTCGCACGCTTGGGACGGCGCTACCGGCACTTCAGCCGCTACCGCGAAATCCTGACCGTCCTCTTTAAGCACGGCTTCGGCGACCTGCTCCACGGCGTCGGCCTGCGCCCGGCCAGCCTCTGGCCTTTCCGCCCCAAGGCCGAACCCGTCGCCGAACCCTGGACCCGCCACGAACGCGTCCGCCTGGCCATGGAAGAGCTGGGGCCGACCTTCGTCAAGCTCGGCCAGATCCTCAGCACCCGCGTCGATATCCTGCCGCCCCCGCTCATTGCCGAGCTGGAAAAACTCCAGGACGCCGTCCCCCCCTTCCCCAGCGACCAGGCCAAGGCCATTGTCGCCAGCGAGTTCCACCGGCCGCTCTGCGACCTCTTCCCCCACTTCGCCGCCGCGCCGCTCGCCTCCGCCTCCATCGCCCAGGTCCACCGCGCCACCCTCCCCAACGGCGACTGCGTGGTCGTCAAGATCCGCCGCCCCGGCATCGAAACGGTCATGGAGACCGACCTGGAAATCATGGCCGACCTCGCCGGGCTCATCGAACGCACCGTCCCCGACGCCGCCTTCTTCGAGCCGGTCCGCATCGTCGCCGAGTTCAGCCGCAACCTCCGCCGCGAACTCGACTTCACCGCCGAAGCCCGCCACGTCGAACGCTTCCACCAGCAGTTCGCCGCCGACCCCCGCATCCATGTCCCCGCCGTCATCCGCCAGCTCGGCACCGAGCGCGTCATCACCCTCGAATTCATTGACGGCATCAAGATCTCCCACCTCGCCGAACTCGACGCCAGCGGCGCCGACCGCAAGCTCCTCGCCGCCCACGGCGCCAAGCTCACCATGGAGCAGGTCTTCATCCACGGCTTCTTCCACGGTGACCCCCACCCCGGCAACATCGTCGCCCTCCCCGGCAATGTCCTCTGCTACCTCGACTATGGGCTCATGGGGACACTCACCCTCCGCCAACGCGACATGCTCGGCGAACTCTTCCTCGGCCTGGCCGAGAAGGACGAACGCCGCATCGCCGACGCCATCCTCCGCTTCTCCGGCCAACATTACATCGAACAACTGCCCCGCCTCGAAGCCGACCTCGCCCTCCTCCTCGAAGCCTACCAGAACCGCCCCCTGCGCGAAATCCATGCCGGCGAGGTCCTCACCGAGATCGCCCGCCTCATGGTCCGCTACGGCATCCATCTGCCCGCCGACTTCTTCCTGCTCACCAAATCCCTGGCCATGCTCGAAGGGATCGGCCGCCGCCTCGACCCCGAGTTCGACATCATGGGCGCCATGGAACCGTTCGCCCGCCGCCTGCTCCGCGAACGCTTCGCCCCCAAGCGCGTCCTCAAGGGGCTCATCAGCACCTTCTCCGAAATGGGCTCCTTCCTGCGCCACCTGCCCGAGGAAGCCGATGCCCTCCTCACCCAGGTCCGCCGCGGCGACATCCGCATCAAGTTCGAGCACCGCGGCCTGGACCGGCTCGCCCACTCCCTCGACCAGACCAGCAACCGCGTCGCCTTCGCCATCGTCCTCGCCGCCCTCATCATCGGCTCCGCCATCATGGTCCACTCCGGCATCCCCCCCAAGTGGAACGGCATCCCCATCATCGGCCTCAGCGGCTTCTGCCTCTCCGGCTTCATGGGCTTTTCCCTGCTCTGGTCCATCTTCAAGCACGGCAAGATGTGAGCGAGCCGCGCCCCCCCGGCCGGCCGCGCCCCCCCCAGTTCCCAGTCCCCAGTTCCCAGTCATGGGAAAATGGACTTCGGTCGGACTTCGTGCCCTTCGAGTCGTCGTGGTGAACAATTCAGCTTCGCCCAGGAGCCAGCCCCATGCCCCCCGCCACCCCCCC
>Ga0265297_10000985_pt1 | contig 72750 bp, 70 predicted proteins | sample Munlanlwell13791_FD_192502 | JGI IMG/M metagenome (GOLD analysis project Ga0265297, IMG submission 192502) | Leachate microbial communities from a municipal landfill in Southern Ontario, Canada - Leachate well 137-91 | ecosystem: Engineered > Solid waste > Landfill > Unclassified | place...
TCATAAATTACCAACGCATCTTTACCTTTATCTCTAAAATATTCACCAACAGCTGTTCCTGCAAATGGTGCTAAATACCAATAAGCTGCAGGTGAAGATGCGGAAGCTGAAACAACAATTGTGTAATCTAAAGCTCCTTGCTCTTTTAATGTTTGAACAATTTTTGCAACCTTAGATTCTTTTTGTCCAACTGCAACGTAAATACAAATTGGTCTATTTTCTTCTTCTTTTTGGTTTATAATAACATCTAATGCAACAGCTGTTTTTCCAGTTCCTCTGTCTCCAATAATCAATTCTCTTTGTCCTCTTCCAACTGGAATCATAGCATCAATAGCTTTAATTCCTGTGTGCATTGGATAATTTACTCCTTCTCTGGCCAAAACGTTTGGAGCATCATTTTCTAAGAAATTATATTGAGGTTTGTCTTTTTCAGAAAAAATTGGTCCTTTTCCATCTAAAGCATTTCCTAAAGGGTCAATAACTCTGCCTAATAATTGTTCACCAACAGGCAAAGACAAAAGCTGTTTTGTTCTTTTAACAGTGTTTCCTGCTTTGATATGTTCTGCTTGACCCAAAACCAAAGCTCCAACAGAATCTTCTTCTAAGTTTAAAGCAAGAGCTTTAACTTGCTCTTTTCCGGATTCTATGGACAAAATTTCCATCATTCCGGCGTTTGTAAGCCCAGAAATTTTTAAAATTCCATCTCCCGATTCAACAACCTTACCAACTTCTTCCCATTCCGGATTTTCTTTATAATCTTGTATAGACTTTTTTAATTTTTCTAAAATTTCTTGAGTCATCTTTTTTTATTGTTTAAATAGACTATTTATTTTTTTTAAAAGCGTTTGATCTAATTGCTTCTCATTATCAACAATAATTTTTACTCCTGCTATCAATTCTGGATTTATTTTTTCCGTTATAATATCTCCGTTTTCTGTTAATTTTAAAAGTATTTTTTTTTGGCTGTCTAATAACTTTCTAGCGGTTTCAAAGGTTATAGATTTCTTTTTATTTTTCTTTGCCAATAAAAATTCTGCCAACTCAATAATTTCTTTTGATTTCTTCAAATCATTTTGTCTTTCAAGTAATTTTATAAAACCTTGAGAAACTTTTTTATCGGTTATTTTTTTGTCAGATAAAAGTTCTACCAAGGCATTAGCGTAATCTTTAGTTGTGTATTTCATCGGTTGCTTTTTTTATTAACTTATCATCTATATCCTTTGGATTTAATTCAACTGTTTTTAAAAGTAAATCTTTAACTAAATTCACTGCGTTTTCAAAAACAGCTTTTTCTGCCTGCTCTTTTTGCTTTTTTTGCATTTTTTCTATTTCAATTGCCATCTGTTTTTGTTTTGCCTCTGCTTTTTCTTGGAAATCCTGCTCCATTAGCTTGGCTTTTTGCCCTGTAAGCTTAATTATTTCAATTGATTTGCCTTCAGCTTCTTTAATTTTTGTTTTTGAAATTTCATCAACTTCTTTTAATCTGGTATCTGCCTCTTCTGCTTTTTGTAAGCCATCTTCTATCTTTTTTGTTCTATCACTTATTACTTTCATTAACGGCTTATATACAAGAAAAGTTAACACGCCAAAAAGCACAGCAAAATTAAACATTTGGCTTAAAAACAATTTCCAGTTAATTCCTAATTGAAATAATAACTCATTCTCCATCTTATTTTTTATTAAATAAATAATGTTAAAGACTAAATCTTATCCCACTTGCTAAAACTTCGTGGGACAAGTTTTAAACTTCAAGCTTTTAATTATGCAACGAACTTGATAATCAGAGCTATAACTAAGGCGTAGATAGCAATAGCTTCGGCAAAAGCAATAGCCAAAATTGCCATTGTTTGCACTTTTGAAGCTGCTTCCGGATTTCTACCAATTGCCTTTAAGGCCGACGAGCCAATCCAACCAATTGAAATTGCTGGAAATATAGCTCCCAATACAATTGTTCCAGCCACAGCTAGTGCCTTTATTGATTCTGCATCCATTTTATTTATTATTTTGCTTTTTCAAGTTTAATTTCTAAAAAACTATTTGTATATTTTTTATGGAAATTTTAGCCATTTGCCATCTGGCATTTTTAGGAATTAAAGCTTAAAAATGAGCAACTTTTTAAATATTTTTTAAATAATATATCTTAATATCTAATTCAATCTAATGTTCATGAACTACCGTATGTAAACTCAGCGAAACCAACGTAATCATTGCAAATATAAATGCCTGGATTGCTCCCACAAAAATTTCTAAAAACATAAACGGCAACGGAATAAAATATGGAACTAAAAATGAAACAATTGTTAACAAAACTTCTCCGGCAAAGACATTTCCAAATAACCTGAAGGTTAACGAAATAATTTTAGCAATTTCTGATACTATTTCTAAAATTCCAACGAAAAATTCAATTGGTCCCTTAAAATTGAAATACTTACCCAAGTGACTAAAAACTCCGGTTGCTGTCATTCCAAGAATATTTGTAACTATAACAGAGATTACAGCAAATGCTAGTGTAAAGTTTAAATCTGCTGCAGGAGAACGGAAAAGTGGCACTTCGTGACCACCGTGTTCTATCCAAGCCGAACCAACTCCGGGTAATAATCCAAAAAGATTGGAAGTTAGAATAAAAAGAAAAATTGTTGAAACTAATGGAAAATATTTTTCTGCGGCAACTTTGCTTCCAAGAGTTGACTGCATTAAATTTAACAACATTTCCATTGCCATTTCAGCTATATTTTGTAATTTTCCGGGAATTTCTTTAATTTTTTTTCTCATTAAAAAAGAAAAACCAATTAATACAACACAAACCACCAACGTTAAAAAAAAAGAGTTGGTTACCCCAAAGTTTCCAATACTAAATATCTCTTGTGCTTTTAAAGAAATTTCTTCCATTTGAATTATGTACTCTAACAATTTTTTATTCTATACGATTTTTTTCGAAATTGCAACTCCCATTTATTTTTTGTCAAACTAAATAACATAATTTTAATATATTAAATATGTTTTTGTTATCTTCATATACTTGACACGGACTTATTTTTATGATATACTATCAACATAATCAAATCTCACGGGTTTTAACCTTTAGAGCAAATCAGCTCAAACGTTTATTATAAAGAATATCTTTATTGAAAATCTGGGGACTACTAGTCGCCTTTTTTGTTACAATTTATGACTAGAACGGATTATTAAATATAGATATGACAAATTTTTATAATAGAAATAGTAGACCTCAAAGGGGCTCAAGATTTTCTCAATCACAAAGAGGTGGTTTTTCACGTGGCAGAAGCAATAACTCTGGCCATGGAAATCAACGCACAGAAAGAATAAACCCAGCAAAGTTTATTAACAAAGCTGTGACAGTAGAAGAAGAAAAACCATTTGTTCCAGAGCACAAATTTCAAGATTTTGCGATAGACCAAGGGCTTTTAAGTAACGTTTTATCAAAAGGATATACTTTACCTACCCCTATCCAAGATAAAATCATCCCAAGCGTTTTAAAAGGCTCTGACGTTGTTGGAATTGCTAACACAGGAACTGGTAAGACTGCTGCATTTTTAATTCCACTTTTAAACAAAGTAATTTTAAATCCAAGAGAAAATATTTTAATTATTACTCCAACAAGAGAATTAGCTTTGCAGATTCAAACAGAATTAAAAACTTTTACCAGACAAATGAGAATTTTCTCTGTTTGCTGTGTTGGAGGAGCTAGTATTTTCAGACAAATTGGAGAATTAAGATACAATAATAACTTTATTATTGGAACTCCGGGAAGATTAAAAGACTTAATAGAAAGACAAAAAATTAATTTGGCAAAATTTAGCACAGTTGTATTAGACGAAGCCGACCAAATGTTGGATATGGGATTCATCAACGAAACAAGGTTTATAATGGGCTTAATGCCAAAAGAAAAACAAGTTCTTTTCTTTTCAGCAACTTTTGATCCAAAAATTGAAAATCTAGTTAGAGAATTTTTAAGAAATCCTATTAGAGTTTCTGTTAAAACCAGAGATACTGCAGAAAATATTGAACAAGATGTTATTAGAATTCAAAATGGTCAAACAAAAACCGAAGTCTTACACAATCTTTTAGCAAAAAAAGATGAATTCAAAAAAGTTTTAGTCTTTGGAAAAACAAAACATGGAGTTGAAAAACTTTCAAAAGTTCTTGTTCAAAAAGGATTTAAAGCAGAATCAATTCACGGAAATAAGTCTCAAGGACAACGCCAAAGAGCACTTAATATGTTTAAAGAAAATCGTGTTCAAATTTTAGTAGCAACCGATGTTGCAGCCCGTGGATTAGACATTAATAATGTTAGCCATATAATCAACTATGATTTGCCAGCAACCTATGACGATTATGTTCATAGAATTGGCAGAACCGGTCGTGGCGACAAACGTGGAATAGCACTAACCTTTATTGATTAAAAATAGAAGTCAAAAAAACAGCCTTATTAATTTAAGGCTGTTTTTTATTATTACATTATCATCCTGTGGATAACTATTGCTTTGAGTTTCGGTTTCTATTCGGTTATAATTAAAATGTAGCAAAAATAATTTATTACATAGAAATGCAACCATTAACAAAAAAACAAAAACAAGTTTTTGATTTCATTAATGATTATATATCAGAAAATGGCATATCCCCTACTATTGAAGAAACAAGAAAAAAACTAAAATTGAAAGCGGTCTCTACTATACACGAACATATAAATACATTAAGAGACAAAGGATATCTTTCAACGGGTGTAAATTCTGCCAGAAGTATTATTCCTCAAAAAACAATAAATAAAATTATTGATGTCAAAATTGTCGGAATAATCGCCGCCGGAAAACCAATAGAAGCAATAGAAGATTTCCAAGAAACTATCTCTATATCAAATCCCACTATTAAAAATTCTAAAGATTATTATGCCCTCAGAGTTACCGGCGATAGCATGATTGATGAGGGAATTTTTGATAATGATATTGTAATAATAAAAAAACAATCTGTTGCAGAAAATGGACAAACTGTTGTAGCAATTATTGATGATAATCAAGCAACGCTTAAAAAGCTTTACAGAGAAAAAGAAAGGTTTCGCTTAGAGCCTAGAAATCCCAATATGCTTCCATTCTTTAGAAAAGATGTTGAAGTAAGAGGAGTAGTTGTTCAAGTAATAAGCAATATCTCTAACAAATCAGAAGAAAAAACTAAAAAAAATGTAAAACATAATTTTAAAACACTAGATCTCTTTGCAGGTATTGGAGGAATACGTCTTGGTTTTGAAAAGAATGGATTTAATACGGTTTTTGCTAATGACTTTGATGAAAAGTGTAAATTTACGTATGACTTGAATTTCTCAAGGTCTAAATTAATAGTTGAGGATATTAGAAAAATTGGAATAGACGACTTACCTAAGTTTAATTTTTTAGTGGCAGGGTTCCCTTGCCAGGCATTTTCTATAGCAGGACATAGGCAAGGATTCAAAGATAAAAAAGATAGGGGCAATTTATTCTTTGACATAGCTAGAATTATTCAAGCTAAAAAACCAGAGGGATTCATGCTCGAAAATGTAAAAAACTTAAAAAGCCATGATAATGGCAATACTTTTAAAGTTATTGAAGAAACACTAAAAGATTTAGGGTATTACGTAAAGGCAAAAGTTTTAAACACTATGGAATATGGCAACGTTCCTCAAAATCGTGAACGTATTTATATCGTCGGATTTAAAAATAAAGACTATTCTGATAATTTTACATTTCCACAACCAATAAGACTCACAAAAAAAATTACTGACATTTTAGAAAACAATGTTTCAGAAAAGTATTATTATAATGAAAAACCACTATATGAAAAATTAAAAAACTTTATTAAGGAAGAGGGGAAAGTATATCAATGGCGAAGACAATACGTTAGAGAAAACAAAAGCGGAGTTTGTCCTACTCTTACCGCAAATATGGGGATGGGTGGACATAATGTTCCAATTATTAAAGATAAAAAAGGAATTAGAAAGCTAACCCCGATTGAATGTGCTAGAATTCAAGGTTTTCCAGAAGATTACAAACTACCACAAATTTCTGACTCGGCTTTATACAAACAAATTGGTAATTCCGTAAGTGTTCCCGTCATAGAGGCTGTGGCTAAACAAATAAAAAAAGCTATGGAATAATTACCAAACTTTTACTTTTTTTGCTAGAGGTTTAATTTTATATTTATTTATAATTTCTTTTTTAATTCCAAATCTAGGTCTGCGCTTTTGGTTTTGCTGGTCTGCAAAAGTTTCTGTTTTATTTAGAGATTGTACTTTGATATATTTATTAGGTATCAAATATACGTCAAAGTAGCCGTCGACATTACCATCATTATAAAAATCTAAAAAATATAAGTCATCCCATTTTGATTTTGGGCCAAATGAGGTTAGGTCATTTTCTATACTACAAGCCTTTATTTGTTGCGCTCTATTTTTCTGCAAATCAAATGTATCAAATGATCCGGCTATACCTTTTTTAGCACTCTTAATTTTTATATATCGAGTAGATCCAGACCATAAGCAAAAAGCTACTTCAGATAACCCCTCTGGCATATTAGGTTCTCGAGATTTATATTCTCTCAATCCGAGTTTTAACTCTTTCCAAATATCAAAAATTCTTTTCCATTCTTTACCATCATTTTTATTAAAATGCATTAAATCAATTTTACATTCTTGTTTAAAAATTTTAGCTTGATGTTCTATAATTTCCATAATAATTATTTTAAAAATATTTTGATTTTAGTCTAAACCTAACAACAATAAAAAACAACCCATTAAGGCTGTTTTTTTTGTTTTTTTATAATAATGATTCTAGGTTTAGGGTTTGGTCTACGCGGATTTGGGCTACAAAGTCTGGAACGTGACTGACTAAAATCATTGCTCCGTCAAAATCGTTTATAGCTTTTGCAATTATTGGAATGTGTCTAAAATTTATATGATTAGTTGGCTCGTCTAATACAAGCAATCCCGGTTTTTCTAGTGCAATCGTTGCAAAAGCAACTAAACCTTTTTGTCCTTCAGAAAGCGAACCAATTTTTGCCCTTAAAACATCTGCGTCAATTAAAAATCCTGCTGCGTGAGCTCTTAAATCTTGTTCTGTTTTGCTATCGCCAGAAGCTTTTACTAAAGCTTGATAAACTGTTTCATTAAAGTCTAAAGTTGAAAAATCTTGTCTGTAATAACTAATTTTTAGTCCTTGTTTTGTGTGCTCCCCTTTTGCGTGCCCTGAAGCTAATTTTTCTAAAAGTGTTGTTTTCCCAATTCCATTATGACCAGTTAATAAAAGTCTATCGCGCTTTCCTAATTCAATCTCAACTTTTTTATCAACAAATTTATGATTTTTAACAACTGAAACAGAATCTAATTTTAAAAGTGTACCACCAATATCTTCTTGGCAAGGAATTTTAAAATTTCTAATTGTTTTGTCTTCTCTTCTAACTTGCACAATATCTTCTTCTAATTCTTCAATCTTTTTTTTCATTTTTGAAGAAACGTCTCTTAAATGTCCTCCTTTTTGTGCAAAAAATCCTGCTTGCTCTTTTCTGTGGGCAATATCTTTTTCAAGCCTGGCGTTTTGCATACGCTCTTTTTCAAGCCTTACTTTAATTTCTTCTACCACTGCAAAATAGTTTCCGGTGTATTGCTCTACTTTTTTATTAAACACGTCTAAATACAAAACTCCTTGTGTAAAACTATTTAAAAAGTCGGCATCGTGAGAAATAACAATACAAGTTTTTGGATAATTTATTAAAAAATCTGTTAAATGGGCAATTCCAGCTTTATCTAAATTGTTTGTTGGCTCATCAAGTAAAAGTAAATCCGGATTTTGTATTAAAGCCGAAGCCAAAAGCAATCTTGCTTGCTGTCCACCAGAAAGATTTTTGATAATTCTATCGCTTGGAACAACAAGATTAACAACTTCTAAAATATCTTTAATTTTTGGGTCAATGTTATAAACTTTTTCATCAAAACAATTTTCAAAAAAATCCTTAATAGTCAGCCCTAATTGGTCTCTCGGAAGCACTTGTTTTGCAATTGCAATTGTTAAATCGTTGTTAATGTTAACAAATCCAGACTCTGGCTGTTGCTCTCCAGTAATTAATTGAAAAATTGTGCTTTTACCTGCTCCGTTTTGTCCCATTAAAGTAATTTTTGAGCCTCTGCGCACAGAAAAATTAGCCTCATTCAAAATAGGCCTGTTTTTTGTCCACTCATAAGACACATCCTTAAAATTTACGATAACTTCATCATTTGCCATAATAGATACTCTAACACAAATTTCAACAATTATCCAGAGTTTATATTAAGTTCATTGGTAATCTTCTTAGTTTTTGGTTTATTATTTTATAATTAGGGATTGTTTTTTCTACTAAATTCCAAAAATTTTTAGAATGATTAAATTCTCTCAAGTGGCAAAGCTCATGAACAATTAAATAATCTGCAAATTGAGGTTCTAAAAAAATAATTCTGTAATTAAAATTTAAGTTTGCTTTTTTAGAGCAACTACCCCACCTAGATTTTTGATTTTTTATTGCAATTCTATTTATATTGAACTTATAAAATTTATTGAAATAACTAATTTTGTTTTCAATTAAAATTCTTGCAGTTTCTCTATTATTTTTTGTAAATTTTCGCATATTGATTAATCATATATTAACACAAACAAAAAACCCGAGAAAGATATCTCGGGTTTTTAAATTTAAAATTATTTATGCCTCGTAGTGTGTTTCGGGATAGTTTTTAAAGATTGTTTGTTCTTTTTTGTTCTTTTTAGATACTTTTTTTTCTGATTCGGGTAATGTGGTAAGCCATGACATAAACGGAATTCTAATCTTCTCTAAACTCCATTCATTATCCTTTAAAAGGGGCTTTTTTTCTTCTTTAAAACGGTTAAGCAAAGCCAAGGTAGCTTGCATATTTGCAGGCGACAATTTGTTATGTTCTTCTAAAAATTGTTCCTTGCTTATTAGTAACATATTTAATGATAGCAGAAATAAGGCAAAAAATCAAGGGCTGAATATAAATTCAGTTAGTAGTCAAATTTTATTCCTTGAGACGCTCTCTCAGCTCTTTTTGCATCAACTTCTGTTAAGTGTATCTTTCTAATACGAACATTTTGAGGAGTCACTTCAACCAATTCATCATCTCCAATATATTCTAAAGCATCTTCCAATTCCATTGTTTTTGGAACATTAAAATGCTCTGTATTTCCTTCTCCTTTTGACCTCATGTTTGAAAGTTGTTTTTCTTTGCAAACATTTACCCAAATATCATTTGGTCTTGAATTTTGTCCTACAACTTGTCCTTGGTAAACTTCTACTGCTGGGCTGAAAAATAATGTTCCTCTATCTTGAACGTTTCTTAAGCCATACATATTTGTTGGGCCAGTTTCGCAAGAAATCAAAGAACCACGATCTCTTTCTTTCCAGTTTCCGGGATCTTGCATATATTGATAGAAAGATGTGTTCATTATTCCAAGCCCTTTTGTTTCTGTTAAAAATTCATTTCTGTATCCAAATAACCCTTTTGTTGGAATTATAAATTCTAAAAATGCAATTCCATTATGAGTTCTTATTTCTTTTAATTCTCCTTTTCTGCTACCCAAATTTTGTATTACGACTCCCTGATATTGTTCTGGAACTTCAATAAAAACTTTTTCATATGGAGTCATCATTTTTCCATTTATTTCTCTTAAAATAACTTGTGGTCTTGAAACTGCAAATTCATAACCTTCTCTTCTCATTCTTTCAATCAAAATTGCTAAATGTAATTCGCCACGTCCAGAAACAGTCCATTTTCCATCATCGGTGTCTTCAACCCTTAAAGCAACATCTGTTTCTATTTCTTTAAATAGTCTTGCTCTAATTTGTCTTGAAGTTGAAAATTCTCCTTCTTTGCCTGCAAATGGAGAACTATTAACCATAAAAGTCATTTTAACTGTTGGTTCTTCAATGTTAATTAATGGCAAAGCTACTGGATTTTCTGAGTCGGCAATTGTTTCACCAATTGTTGCATCCAAAATTCCAGCAATCGCGCAAATATCTCCGGCCTTTACTTCTTGTGTTTCAATTTTACCTAATCCCAAAAAAGTCATCAAAGAAGTTATTTTACATTTTTGAATTTCTCCACTTCTGTTTATATGAACAATTTCTTGATTAGCTTTTATCACGCCGTTATAAACTCTTCCAATTGCAATTCTACCTTTAAAATCATCAGGAGCAATTGAAGTAACCAACATTTGTAAAGGTTTTTCTGCGTCTGCAATTGGAGATGGAATATGTTCAATAATTGCTTCAAAAAGCGGAGTTATATTTTCCATTTTTGACAAATCTGGCTCTAATCCTGCCTTTCCGTCTCTTCCAGAAGCATAAATAACTGGAAAATCAAAACTATGATCTCCAGCCCCTAATTCCATAAATAATTCAAATGTTTGTTCTAATGCTCTTTTTGAATCAGATCCAACTTTGTCAATTTTATTTACAACTACAATTATTTTATGTCCCATTTCTAAAGCTTTTTTCAAAACAAATCTTGTTTGAGGCATTGGTCCTTCTTTTGCATCAATTAAAAGCAAGCAGCCATCTGCCATATTCAAAACTCTTTCAACTTCTCCGCCAAAATCAGCGTGACCAGGAGTGTCAATAATGTTTACTTTGACTTCTCCGTATTGCACAGAAGCATTTTTTGAAAAAATTGTAATTCCTCTTTCTCTTTCTAATTCATTGCTGTCCATAATCATTTCTTGAGCCGCAACATCTTTTTTCATTTCTGTTTTCGACTGACGTAAAAGCGCGTCCACTAATGTGGTTTTTCCATGGTCAACGTGAGCAATAATAGCAATATTTCTGATATTCTTCATTTTTTTATTTTTTGTTATCTATTAAAAACTAATTATACACTAAATTTTGTTAATTGTCAAAGAAAAACTACTAAAATAAAAAGGAAGGCCTCATGCCTTCTTAATTTATTTTATATCCATGTACTATATTGGTATCAAACCCCTTGAAACTTTCAAAATCTTCAATTTTGGATGGCGATGTGCAACCCACCAAAAATGAGCTTCTGTAGCTTCCCACCTATCCTCAACACAGGCTAAATTTGTTTTGTTGTCGTAAATAAGCCTACCAACAAGCTCATAAAAATTTATCAAAACAGCTTCTGGGCTCATTAAACTCATAATTTTAGTTGATGGAGCTTGTTCATCAGCAAAAATTAATTCTTGAATTAATGAGTCTACAGTTGAATCCAAACACCATTCTGGTATTTTAACTGTAGTATTTTTGATAAGATCATGGCCCAACAAAACCTTTGCTCCACAGATACGAAAATCTTTTGATAAAGATTTCTCGTGAAGAAAAAGCATAGCCAAAAGTATCGGATAGATTCCAGACATACATCCATCAATCTTTCCAGATATTTCTTCTGCTTTCTTGGAAAGTTCTGAATGTAGTCTAAAAATATCAGAAATTATTTCTGATATTGCAAAAGCGTCTGACATGGATTACTCCTTTAACAAAGAACTATTGAACTTGAACGATATGTTATATTATAATTTTACTTTGCCATTGTCAAACAAAAAAATCCCCGATTAAGGGGACTTTTGTTTGATAATTAACAAATTACCATCTGTTTCCACCACCAAATCCTGAACCACCTCTATTATCTCTGTTGTATCCACCTGTTCTTGGAGCTCTTGGTTCCATTGGTTTGGCTTCGTTTACTTTAACGGTTCTTCCGTCAAGTTCTTTGCCATCAAACATTTCAATAGCTTTTGCGGCTTCTTCGTCTGTTGACATTTCAACAAATCCAAAACCTTTTGAGCGATTAGTCATTTTATCAATAATGATAGTTGCTGACTCAACTGTTCCTGCGGCCTCAAATGCTGACTTTAAAGTAGCATCGTTTGTGCCATAGGATAATCCTCCTACGTATAATTTTTTGGCCATATTATTTCTAATTAGTTAATAATAAGTAAGCCGACTCATCTTAATTTTTTTTCTCAAGGCTTAACTTATTAGACCCATTGAAAACAATAAGAAACTTACAATTATATAATAACACCTTTTAACTCCACATTGCAAGACAACAAAAGCTTTTTTATCTTTAAAAAAAAGATTTTATTTTTTCTATCCACTCATTTAAATTTATATACTTATTCAAAAAATCTTTTATAAAACTTAAATCAAGTTGGAAAAATTGTTGCAAAACATAAAATGCAACAATTAAAACTATAACTCCAGCAACAAATTTAATAAATGGACTAACAATAAACTTTATTACATAAAATGCCAATAAAACAACTCCTCCTATTAATAAAATTGACGTTAAAGATAATTCCATATTATTTATTATACCAAAAAAATATAAATTCTTGCTATGTTAATTAAATTGATAAATATTTTAAAAACATTCCTTGTCTTTTTCTCACTGCGGGAGCTGGCATATCTTTTAATTCAGATACTGCCTTTTTAGATAATTTACGAAATTCTTTATCTAACTCTAATGCCTGTGAATTAACTCTAAAAGCCAAATCATTTATTCCCATTAATTTAAGCCCCTTAAGAGTTCTTAATCGCGAAAGAGCAACATAGCCCATTCCTTCCAAAAAACATCTAGAGAGGTCAATTTCGGCCGTATCCAAGTTCATCCCTTGCGACTTGTGAACGGTAATTGCCCAAGCCAATCTTAATGGCATTTGTGAAATTCCTGCTACAATTGTTTTTCCATCTTCAATTATCCAATCAGCATATTTTACTGTTATTTTTTTACCATCATAAGTTTGAACAACTGGCAAATCAGCAGCCACAAAATCTACAACTCTACCTTGTGTACCATTAACATAGCCTGCTTCAAAATTATTTTTTAAAAACATTACCTCTGCTCCTTTTTTCAAAACTAACTTTTGTGGCGCCAAACAACTTCTTTTTAAAGTTTCAATAACTATTTCGTGACCCTTAGATGTCATCTGGTAATAAAACTCTTTGCCTTTTATTTTTGCTAACTCGGTACTATTAATACTATCTACGTCAACATTATGAGTGTATAATTTTGTTGGAGTATGTTTTAATGGTTTATTTTTTTTATGTTCTGCAAATAATAGTTCTTTTGATTCTTTTGCTTTATTTTCACGAATATAATTTAAAATTTTAGTTAATTTTTTGTCTTTTGTACGAAATTGCTCATCTAAATAACAAATTTTCATTTCCATTTTTTGCCAAATCTCAGATTCAACCACAAATTTAATTTGCTTTCCGTCTTTTTCTACTGGAGGCAATTGAAAAAAATCTCCGGAGCAAACAATTTGAATTCCTCCAAATGGGCGTGAACTTCTTTTTGCGTATTGGCAAATTTTATTTACAGCCTCAAATTGCAAAGGTTTAATCATAGAAATTTCATCTATAATTAAAACGTCCGTGTTTTTTATTTTTTTTCTTAAATATCCTTTTTCAGAAATTAATTTAATTTCATGCTCACCTAATTCTTCTCTAATTCCCAACCCAGACCACGAATGCAAAGTTGTTCCGCCCATATGAGTAGCTGCAATTCCTGTACTGGCAGTTATAGATACATTAATTCCTTTTTTTCTTAAATAATTTATATATTTATTCAATAAAAAAGTTTTGCCACTTCCTGGTGCTCCTGTTAAAAAAACATTGTATCCAGATTTTAATATATCTAATGCTTCTTTTTGCTTCATAATGAATTATTCTACCATAAAATAATAATAGAGAATAATTTATCGATTTAAAATGCTTGACAAAGTGTATAAAAATGATATAGTTAATACATAATAAACAACCAAAAAAGTCCAGACCTGAAAAAAGTTTAGGCTTTTTTTATTATAATAACGATTATAAGAAGATGAAAATATTAACAAATATAAAATTTGCTCAAACAGCTGGGATAGCCCAAGTAATTTTATCTTTTATGGATTTTATTGAAAAAAGTAATGGAAATGATTTGAATATTGTTGCCATAAACTTTACAGATCAAAATAAACAAAACTTAAAAAAGGTCGACACAAAAAAAACCAGAACAATTTCTTTTGGAGCTAAGGTTCCAAGTATAGTTGAGGTTGTTGCCAAAGCAAAAAATTTAAAAGAAGTAGAAAAAAAATACGAAAATATTATTTCTGCATATCAAAAAGCGATAAAAGAAGAAAAGCCAAATATAATTTTAATAAATGGAACATATTTTATGCCATGGTGCTTACTCTTGGCCTCAGAAAGAGAAAACGTTCCAGTAGTTTTACATTATCATGGAGTTTTATCAAAAGAAGTTCAGAATTGGAACGAAAAATCAAAAAAAATATTTCTAGATATGGAAAAAAGTTTTGATAAAAATAATATATTCTATATATTTCCATCAAAAATAACAAAAGATGTTGTAGAAAAAGAAATTTTCCAACATAAAATTAAAAAATACGCGATTCTTCCAAATCCAGTTCCAAATTATTTCTTCAAAAAAAGAAGAAAAATTGAAAAAAGAAATATTGGAATTATAAGTAGGTGGACAAAAGTAAAAAATGTTGATTTTTGTAAAATATTAGCAGAATATAATAAGAAGAAGGGAAATAAATTTATAATAAATATTATTACTGATTTAGATAAAGATAACATAGTTTATAAAAAACTTTCTAAGTCCGTTGTATTTCATAAGCCAAAGAGTAATAAAAAATTAGCTTCATTTTATAGAAATATGGGGGTAATAATCAGTCCATCCCATTTTGAAACTTACGGCAATGTAGCAAAAGAATCTTTAGCTTCTGGAACGCCAGCAATGGTTAATTGTAATATGGGAGTTTCTGAAACATTTAATATTTTAGGACTAAATGATTGGGTTATAGATTTTGATTCTGTAAAGTCTGTATATAACAAAATAGAAAATGTTATAGGAGGAACTGTTGATAAAGAAATTAAAGACAAAATGAAAGAATTATATGAAGATCATATAATATTTAATAAACTAGTTTCTATTTTAAATAATGTCACATAGGTTTGTCACAATAAACAAAAATCGCTTTAAATAAGCGATTTTTGTTTTATAATTCTTTAATTTTATAAAAATTGTCATTAAAAATAAAAATTAATAATCTTTATGGGCGTATTTTTTAAACTCTTTTTTTGCATTTTTTAAAAATTTGCCAAACTGTTTATCTTTCTCTTTTTTTTCAAAACTAGTCATTTCGTAATGCTCGGATTCTTTTTTTAAAATAATATAATTAGAATATTTTTCTTTATCTAACTTACCTGCCTTTAATGCAACTAATACTTCACATCCGGGTTCTTGAATATGTGTACAGTCAACATATTTACATTTTTTAGCCAAAGTTGTTATTTCGTCAAAAAAATTATCTATACCGCCACCCACATCAGTCATTCCCACTTCTCTCGTTCCGGGATTATCTATTACAATCCCTCCATTTTTTAAAAAATACATTTCTCTGCTTGTGGTAACATGTTTTCCTCTTCCAGAATATGAACTAATCTCTTCTGTTTTAAGATTATTTACTCCTAATAATTTATTAATCAAAGAAGACTTTCCAACTCCCGATGAACCAAGAAAGCAATAAGTTTTTTCTTTTGTAATATATTTTTTTAATTCATCTAAACCTTCATTAGATAAGGTACTAGTTGAAATAATATCAATATCATTAAATCTTTCTTTTATTTGAGTTAATTTTGCTTCTAATTCTTCTTTTGAAATTAAGTCTATTTTATTTAATATGATAGCTGGTTTTACGCCTCCATCGTTGGCTATAGCAAAATATCTTTCAAAACGATTTAAACTAAAATCTCTATCAATAGATTCTATAACAAACGCCACGTCAATATTTGTTGCTATAATTTGTGTCTCGTTTTTGCCACTATATTTTCTTTTTATTATTGTTTTGCGTGGCAATATTTTGTGAATTACTGCTTGTTCGTTATCAAGTTCTGTAATGGCTACCCAATCCCCCACAGCAGGATAATCTTCTCTTGATAAAGCATCAAACATTTGCTTTCCAGTTATTTTTGCTAAACACTCTCCATTTTCATTTTTTACTTTGTAGGCTCCTTTATATTCACTAATTACTCTTGCAACCGAAAATCCTTCTAATTTTAGTTTTTTACGATTAGACTCAAAAAAATCATTATAGCCCAAATCTTCAATTTTTATTTTTAATTTATTTTCTAACATATTATTCTATTATTTTTATCGCTTTTCCTTCTATTAAGGCCTCTGAAATCTTTTCATAGGCTGAAGATAAAATTCTTTGAAAAGTGCTTTGAGAGGTATTCATTTTTTTAGCTGCTTGTTCTTGTTCTAATTTTTTTATGTTTCTCAATCTTAAAGCCTCCACCTCTTCAGTAGTTAATTCAATAATTTCTAGCTCTCTCATTGGCACTCCTTGTGGTTTAAAATATGTTATATTTGGATTAAATCCTATTCTTCTGAAAAGTCTTGGTCTTGGCATATTAATTTAAATTCTGAAACTTAATGATATTCTAATGTTAAAATAAATATTTTCAACCCCTTTAAAAGGGCTGAAAATATTTCAATTCTTCGCTATTCTTAATCTTTTTTATCAGATAATTCTTCTTTAATTGATTTTAATTCTTCTTGTAGCATTGTTTCTTTTTCTTTCAAAAGCTCTTTTTTTTCTTCTTTGGTGTAAAACATTCTACCAAAGAATCCTCCTCCACAACCGCAACCATAACCTCTTCCCCAACCTAATCCTCTACCTCCGTCACAATTTCCCATTACTCTACCTGTTTTTGGTCCTTGACCTGCTGGGCCTGTTTTGTCTAATCTTGGCATATTTTTATATATTACTTTTTTAATATTAGAGAAGCGACCTTTATTTTCCTCTCTATATTGAATATATACCCATAACTATCTTATGTCAATAGGCAATCTTTAAATAAATCCCCTTCTATAATATAAACGACTATTATTCTAAAAATTTAACAGCATACATTAAAACAATACCCGATAAAAAAATGCCGAAAGATATAATTGATTTTTTAAGATTTGTTTCTTTTCTTATTTCTGGCATTAAATCAGAAGATGCAATATAGATAAATCCTCCTGCAGCAATTGGTAAAAGATATGGTATTAAATCTTTAATATAAAAAGAAGCAAAATATCCAACAACGCCACCCAAAATAATTGTTGTTGCAATAATATAGTTTAAAACCAATGCCTTTACTTTATTGAATCCTGCATGAATTAAAACACCAAAATCTCCGATTTCTTGTGGTATTTCGTGCAAAGCTATAGCAAGTGTTGTTACCACTCCTAATTTAAAATCCACTAAAAAGACGCTTGCAATTACCAATCCATCGATAAAATTGTGCAAAGAATCTCCAACTAAATTCATATAACCAAATGTATGAATTTCACAGTTTTCTTTATGGCAATGGTTCCAATGAAATAATTTTTCTATCAAAAAGAAAATGACAAAAGCTAATAATACGATAAAAAATAGTTTCTCGGCTTCCATTTCTTCAGAAGCTTCTGGTAATAAATGCAAAAAAGCACTACCTATTAAGGCTCCCGCAGATAAAGAAACTAAAAACATTGTTATTTTAGAAAGTGTTTCTTTTTTAAAAAACAAAAATAACACAGCCAACCACACAGATATGCTTATTAAAAAACAAGCTATTAAAATATTTAATAGAACCATAAATTTTATTTAATAATTTTACTTCTTAATCTTAACAAAAAACCACCTCAATTAAAAGGTGATTTTGTTTGCTCCGAGCCGCGCGTGAACTTCGAACCGTCATACTAAGCGGCTGGAAATCCTACGAACTGGACGCCGCCGTTGATATGCTCGAAGGCAAATTCCCGCTCGATAATATTTAGCACTATTTATATTTTAAAAACGGGTTTTTCATATCAAAAATAATCTTGGGAATTTTATTTATCACATCCAATGGAATGCCATATTTCATGTTTACCACAATATCTGTGGCACCGAATATTGCTTTTGAATAATCAAACCCTAATTTTTCTGCAACTAATTTTACTTCTTCTTCCGATTTTCCTTCTATTTCTACAAATAGATCTAAAAATGGCCATTCATCAATAGTTATTTCAACGCCCTCGGAACTCCATATTTCCCGTTTGTTTTCCTGATATGATTTTGCCTTACAACCGATGGCGGTCAGAAAATTTTCTGCTTCATAAAAATTATCAACTTTCAAACAGATTTCTTTTTGATTATGAATTTTATCACCGTCCACAGATTTAAAACTCATTGTGATTTTATCACTTTCATCTCTAATACGAACCCATGTGCCGTTTGTTTTATATCCTTCTGGTAAATCAAAAACAATCCTCTTCTGGAGAAATTCTGGCTTAATTAATTTAGCACCAATTTTTTTAAGCCCATCTCTTACTGAGTCTTTATCTATGTTTATGAATTTTGCTTCATACTCAATCATACTCAAAATATACCATTTTTTTAAAAATAAAAAAGGCTTGTGAGTTACACAAGCCATGATTTCACTCAACCCGTCCAGGAATGAGGAAATCGATTTTCTGCCGAGAAGAATCGATGTGTTCGATATCTTCCGGCCTTAAAGGAATAAACCATCGCCTCGACACCTCGCCCTCTGGAGAGGCAAGCCTGCTTAGGCTGAATTCCTCAATAAGCAACGACGCTACTGGCGTAGCAATACTTCGCTTCCCTGCCTCAATACTTGAATTGAGGTTGATCAACCTTAGGGTCTGGCGTTCTTTTGAGCGTTAGACCTTTTTATTTTTCAAAACTTTTTTAACCGCATCAACCACTTCTACCTTTTCCATATTCACAATCTCGCAAAACTGTTTTTTTATAGAATCATTTTCTTCATAATTTATTTTCATTAAATCCATAGCAACTTTTTTGTCATAATTATCCAAAAAGTATTTCATTAAAAGATACGAAATTAAATATCCTTGATGAGAAATAAATTCTCCGTAGTCTGGATTCTTAAATAAACATTCATTGATAAAGTATCCCGAATTTTCTTTTTTAAGTTCCCCTTTTTTTATTTGACTTGCAACGTTTAATGCTATACCCTCAAACATCCAAAAAGAAAATTTTGAATTCATCTTTTGCAAAAGTATGTGGCAGGTTTCGTGACAGACTATTTGTAAAAATTCGACTTTTTTATGGCTAGTGCATTCTTCAATTTTTTCTGGAGAAAAAATTATAAATTTATTTTCAAAAGAATGAGCAATAACCCAATTCTCGGTTTTTTCTCCTAAATATTTATCAAATTCTTCTCTTGAATAGATAAGCTCAATATCAAAATTGATATCTTTTGAATCATTAAAAAATACAATGGCGTTATTAACTCCATTTTTAATATCTTTGATAATTTTCTCTGTGCCAGTTTTTTCTCCAGTTAAAATATTAACGGCAATATTTTTTCCTATCTCTATTTTGATAGTTTTCTTTTTCATGTATTTATCCTACCAAAAAACCACCTTAATTAAAAGGTAAATTTAAAAAAGCCCTAGTTTTTTAAACTAGGGCTAAACACTATTCAGGAAATTCCGGGAGTTCTATTCCAACAGAGCGTAAGACTGTCTCTAGTGCAGAAAATGACAGCACTCCTAGATTCCTTATGCTCATAATCTGTTTTTTTTGAAAGTTTTATTAAATCTCCAACAGTTATGATTTCGCGATATATAGATTCTTCTCTCCAATTTCCAAGATCAACCGTGCCATAGATTCGCCCTACTAAGATATTTCTTGTCCTACTGCTGATACCCAAGGCTTGGCATCTCTCAATTGTCAAAAATTTTGGAATACTAATACCCAGAATACCTTGAATAATTTTAGGCACAACTATTGGGATGTCTTTTATTGACATCACAAACTCGATTTGTTCACCAACTTGCAAAAGATGCTGTGCTTTTGCCCAACGTTTGAGCTCTTCTTGTATCTGCGTAGCTTTCTTTTGTAAAACAGATTCACGGTCTTGCATTGTGTATTTCCTTTTGAAAGAAAGCTATAAAAAGCAACGTAAGTCTTTAATAATACTTTCTTCATATTTTGTCAAACAAAAAGCGGTTATAATAACCGCTTAACTGGCTCCGCAGGTAGGACTCGAACCTACGACCAACTCCTTAACAGGGAGCCGCTCTACCAACTGAGCTACTGCGGAATATGTTTTTATAATAAATTATTTTTAAAATATTTTCAAGTCCTTAATCCTTTATTAATATCAAATTTTCTGATAAAGTGTAAATATGATTATAGATGACGTAAAAATTAAAGTAGTGGCTGGAAATGGCGGAAAAGGTATGGTGACTTTTAGTAAAACAAAAATGGTTTTGGGGCCAACCGGCGGAAGTGGAGGTAATGGTGGAAATATTGTTATTGAAGGAGTTTCTGATTTATCGGCCTTAAAACAGTTTCGTTATAAAAAAGTAAACACAGCCGACAATGGAGAGCATGGAAAATCTCAACTAAACGATGGTGCCGATGCTGACAACTTAGTTTTACAAGTTCCCGTTGGAACAGTTTGCACAAATTTAGATAATGGAATAGTTGTTGAAATTACTAAAATTGGACAAAAAGAATTGATTGCAAAAGGAGGAAAAGGTGGAAAAGGGAATTATCTTTTTAGATCTTCAACAAATACTAGCCCAAAAGAATTTGAGCCCGGAAAACCCGGACAAAATTTTGATTTTCACCTAGAATTAAAAATGATTGCCGATGTTGGATTTATCGGATTGCCAAATGTTGGAAAATCTTCACTATTAAACGAATTAACCAACGCAAAAAGCAAGGTTGCCAATTATGCATTTACAACTTTAGAGCCAAATTTAGGAGTTTATTATGAATTAATTTTAGCCGACATTCCGGGATTAATTGAGGGCGCTTCTGAGGGAAAAGGCCTTGGAATTAAATTTTTAAAACACGTTGAAAGAACAAAAGTTTTATTTCATTTTATTTCTGCAGAATCTGAAAATCCCATAAAAGACTATGATATCGTAAGGGAAGAATTAAAAAATCACAATCCTCTGCTTTTAGAAAAGCCAGAATATATCTTTTTAAGCAAATCTGACTTAATAGATAAAGAAAAAATTAAAAATATAGAAAAATTATTTTCAAAAATTAAAAAAGAAATTATTTTTATTTCTATTATAGATGAAAATAGTATTAATGAAGTTAAAAAAATATTAAATAAAATTATTAAAGAAAAAACAATATGATAAATTTAACAGACGAAAATTTTGAAGAAGATTTAAAAAAATCAGAAAAACCAGTTTTAGTTGATTTTTTTGCAACTTGGTGCGGACCTTGCGAGGTTTTAGGTCCAGTAATTGAAAAGGTTGTAGATGTCCTCTCAGATAAAGTTGTTTTGGCCAAAGTAAATGTTGACCAATTTCCAATAACTTCTGGAAAATTTAACGTTGATAGAATTCCAAATGTAGTTTTATTTAAAGACGGAAAGCCAGTTGATAGTTTTGTGGGCTTAATGCCAGAAAACGAAATTAAAAATTGGATTGAAAAAGCATTAAATAAATAATTATGGAACAAGAAAAAAAAGATTTTATAGAAAAAAGCAAAAAATATGCAGAAGAAAATGGATTTAGGTTAAATCCTGACGAAAAAGTTGTAGAAAGAATTGCAAACGGTATTTTTATGAATAAAGAAAAACACGGCCAAGAATATTGTCCATGTAGGAGAGTGACAGGAAATAAAGAAGAAGATGCGCAAAAAATTTGTCCTTGCGTGTGGCACAAAGAAGAAATTGGAAAAGACGGACATTGTTTTTGTAAATTGTTTGTAAAATAAAAATTTATGACAATAGAAAAAAAAATAGATTTAATAAAAAATAACGAAGCTGTAGCGTTTTTGGCGCCAAGTTTTCCCATTGATTTTAAATATCCAAATATAATTGGAATGTTAGAGCATTTAGGATTTAAAGAAGTCACAGAACTTACTTTTGGAGCCAGAATGGTAAATTGGGCTTACGCAAATTATATAAAAGAAAATCCAAATCAACCACTTTATATTGCCAGCCCCTGCCCCACCGTTGTGGCAATGATTCAAACCCAATATCCAGATCTTGTAAAATATTTAGTTCCTGTTGTTTCTCCAATGGTTTCAATGGCAAAAATTTACAAACAAAAAAATCCAAACAGAAAGGTTGTTTTTATTTCTCCTTGTTGGGCAAAAGAAAACGTAGAAGCTCCAAAATGGAAAGATTATATTGATGCAGTAATCACTTTAAAAGACTTAAAAACAATTTTTGAAAAAGAGGCAATAAAAGAGGAAAATTTTAACAAAAATTATAAATTTGATTCTTTTATTCGCGAATATACAAAAATTTATCCGGTTTCTGGAGGATTGGCTTCAACTTCTCATATCCAAAGTTTATTTAAAGAAGGTGAAATTTTAATTACAGATGGCGTTGCAAACATCAAAAAAGCTTTAGAAGATTTTAAGGCGGGCACAAGTAAATACAAATTTTTAGATTTGCTAAATTGCGATGGTGGGTGTATTGGAGGACCGGCAATAAATAATCAGTTTTATCCAATTGAAAAGCGAAAAGGGATAATTTTAGAATATACAAAATCTTCTTCCGAAAGTAATTTGGGGAAACGCCATGGAAAAATAGAACACACTGAAGGCATAGACTTTTCCGCAAAATACTAACTTGCAAACAAAAAACCGCCCTTCGGCGGTTTTTTTATTAATAATAGTCTTTTACTTTTTTGAGTTCTTTGTGGCGTCGTAGTTTTTCTAGGGCTTTGGCTTGAATTTGTCTAATTCTTTCTCTTGTGACACCAAATTCTTCTCCTGTTTCTTCAAGTGTGTGCATTACTCCGTCTTCTAAACCAAATCTCATTCCTAAAATTTTCAATTCTCTTGGAGTAAGCTCTCCAGAAATTTCTTTTAATCTATCTTTTAATAAATTTCTTGAAGCCTCTGTGTTCGGAGCAATAGATTTATCATCTTTAATAAATTCGGCTAAAACAGAATCTTGTTTATCTTTATCTTCCCCCACTGGAGTTTCCAATGATACTGCCTTTTGAGCAATTTTTCTAATATGGTGAACTTTTTCAACTTCTAAACCCATTTCGGCTGCAATTTCTTCTGCTAATGGCTCTCTGCCTAATTCTTGTAAAAGTGATTTTCTAACTTTTGTATATTTTGAAATTGTTTCAATCATATGAACCGGAATTCTAATTGTTCTTGCTTGGTCAGCCAAAGCCCTTGTAATTGACTGTCTAATCCACCAAGTTGCATAAGTTGAGAATTTATACCCCTTTCTCCAATCGAACTTCTTAACGGCTTTAAACAGACCTAAATTGCCTTCCTGAATTAAATCTAACAATGTTAAATTTGGAGAACGCCCAACATATTTTTTTGCAATAGAAACAACTAATCTTAAATTCGCCAAAGCTAATCTATTTTTTGCTTCTTCATCTCCCATTTCAATTCTTTTTGCCAATTCTTTTTCCTCTTTTGCTGATAAAAAACTGGATTTTCCAATTTCTTTTAAATACATTTGAATAGGGTCTATTTTCCCAACTAAAAGTTTTTTTGCTTTTTTTTCTTTTTGTTTTTTAGTTTCCAAAAATTCTTGAACTTCTTTAATTGCAATTCCTTTTTCTCTGAAATCATCATAAAGTTTTTCTAAACCTTCAATATCTCTTTCAATTTTTGGAAAAGCATACAAAATTTCCGAAGTTGTCACAAAACCTCTTTCATCTCCTTTTTTTACTAAAACTTCAAGCGCTTTTGGATCAATAATAGGTTTTCTTTCTCTTTTAACAATTACCTTTTTTGATTTTATAAATTTTCTTGGCTTGGCAATTTTTTTTGTTTTGTTTTTTTTAGCCGTTTTTTTAACTTTAGAAATTTTTTTCATCATTAGTTGTTTTTATATATTTTTGGCTTTAAAGTGTAATTCTTTTGCTTTTTTATTAAATTCCTCTTTTAATTTTTCTCTTTTTTCTGCATCTAATTCATTTCCTATTGCTAAAGAAAGATTTTCTAATTCATTTCTCAATTTTATATCTTTTATTTGTAAAAGACAAAGTTCTATTTCTTCTGGGCCTTCATTTTCAAGTTCTATTTCTCCACGCAAGGCTAATGTTTCAAAAAAATATTTGTTTTCGTCTGTTTTTGAAAAATCAGCAAAAACAGACTTTAATTTTTCTTCCATATCAACTTCTTCTGTGGCTAAAATAGGAGTTGAAACTTTTTTTATTTCTTCTAAAAATTTTCTAATATTTTTATCAAACAAACAATAATTACATTCTTTTATTAAGTTAAAACTAGATGGATTTCTTAAAATCAAAGACATTATTCTTTCTTCCAACATTTTTTTTCTTCCAGCTGAAGTAAAATTATTTTGATTAATTTTTATGTTCGTAGATTGAACAGGCTGATAATTATTTTCAACCTTTATATTTTTTTTCGTCCAATCTTTAAATTCTTGAAAAATTATTTCTTCAGAAACTTCAAAGTTTCTTGACATCTTCTGAAATATTTTTGCTTGCTCAATTTTATTTTGAATCATACTTACTCTAGCAAAAAGAAAATTTTGAATTTGCTTTCTCCCATGAGGTTCATCTTTATTAAACTGCTTAAAAGCAAAATTAAGATAAAAATCTAAAATAGGCGTAGCATTTTTTACAGAGTTTTCCCAATTTGCAGGATTTTCTAAAATAATTTCTGCAGGGTCTTTGGCGTTAGAGTAAGTATCAATAACTTTTATATTAAATTCTTGAGATATGGCTAAATCGATTCCACGATTAGTAGCATTACTCCCGGCTAAATCCATATCAAAAGACAAAAGCAGATTGTCTGTGTATCTTTTTAGAATATTTAAATGGTTTGCGGTTAGAGCTGTGCCAGAAACGGCTACAGTATTCTCAAATCCCGCCTGATGACACATTATGGCATCTGTATAGCCTTCGGTCAAGACGCATTGATTATTTTTTCTAATTTCTAATTTTGCATTATTTATTCCATATAAAACATTGCTTTTATCATAAAGCATTGTTTGGGGAGTATTAATGTATTTTGCAGTCTCTTTTTTGTCGGCCTCTTTAAAAATTCTTGCTCCAAATCCAATTACTTGCGAATTTAAATCAAAAATAGGAAAAATTATTCTACCTCTAAACCTGTCATAAGGATTTCCGCCTTTATCTGATTGAACTGCTAGTCCGGCTTTTACAATTTCTTGTCTAGAATATCCTTTCCCTACTAAAAAATCTGATAAACTTTGCCAAGTATCTGGAGAATAACCAAGTCGCCATTTTTTAATGGTTTCTTCTTTAATTCCTCTATTTAATAAATATTCTTTGGCCTTATTTCCCCATTCTCCAGATTCTAGTTGTTTTTCAAAAAAAGAACATCCTAGTTCACAAATTTCATGCAATCTTTGCCTTTCCGTTCTCAACTGTGGATTTTCTCTTTTTAATTCTACTCCCGCTTTTTCTGCTAAAATTCTTAACGCATCTCCAAATTCTATTCCTTCAATTTTTTTTATAAATTCAAAAACGTCTCCACCAGCTCCACAACCAAAACAGTGCCACATTTGTCTGGCAGGAGAAACAAAAAACGATGGTCCTTTTTCTGAATGAAAAGGACAAACTCCCCTATAATTGACTCCGGTTTTTGTTAGCTTTACATAACCAGAAACAACGTCAAGTACATTTAATCTATTTTTAATTTCGTTAATTTGAGAATCCACAAGATATTTTTTATCTTTAAGCGACTTTATCTTACCACAAATTTTCCAAAAATCAATTATATTTTTATATAATTAAAAACTCCGCACTAAACGGAGTTTTTTGATTTAAATTTTTTTATATTTTTACATCTGGACTTACTAAATGTAAATGCAAATGATCCACTTCTTGTCCGCCTTCTCTACCCACGTTTAAAATTAATTTATATCCATCCAAGTTTTTATCTTTTGCAATTTTTTGAGCTACCAAAACCATTTCTCCTATTAAGTTTTTATCTATTTCTTCTAAGGTCTTTACAGATTCTATGTGTTTTTTAGGGACTATTAAAATATGAACCTTTGCTTTTGGTTTTATGTCCAAAAATGCAAAAATATTTTCATTTTCAAAAAATTTAGTACATGGAATTTCTCCTTTTATAATTTTGCAAAAAATACAATCTTCCATTATTTAATTTTATAAGTTAAATTAACAGTTATTGTAATTTTTTCTTCACCAGTTTCAATTTGAGCAGGAACTCCTCCACCATCAGCTGGAACCGACATTAATTTTACAGAAGACTCGGCTGATCCATATCCATAGTCATAAGCATAATTATTTTCATAAACACCAACTATATCTCCAAGCTTAATTCCTGTTTGTCTGACAAGAGTTTCTGCTTTTTCTTTTGCCTGTTTAATGGCGTCTTCTCTTGCTTGTGATCTTAATTGCTCTGGATTTTCAATTGAAAACTGCAAACTGTTAACAACATTAGCTCCATTGTCTGTAGCCATTGTCAAAACATCTCCAATTTTTGTAAAATTACGTATTTTTACATTAACATTTTGGCTAATTTTATAACCACTCAAAATTCTTCCTTCTTTTTCAGTCCAATTATATTGGGAATCAACCGAATATTGAGCTGTTTGGATATCTTTACTTTCTATTCCTAAATTTTTTAGTCCTTCAATAATTTTGTTCATTGAAGCAACATTTTTATTGGTTATGTCCTTTATTTCTTTTCCCTCTGTTTCAATTCCCAAGGTTAGCGTTGCAATGTCTGGAGAACTAGTAACTTTTCCCTCGCCAGAAACGGTAATTTGGTTCATATTCTGTGAATTAACCGTTTTAAATTGATAAATTATTTGAAAAGTAAAAAAAACAATTATAGCTACTAAGAATAGACTAGTTATTATAAAAAGTCTATTTGATAAGTCTATTTTTTTAGATTTTATATCCATATTATTTAAGTTAATAGTATTATAAATATATTATACAACTTTTTCTTATAATTTTACAAATAAACAATATTGTAATAGTCTTTAATGAAATTTTTAAAATTCGTATTATTTTTTATAAGTTAATAGCGACAAAATTCCGCCCAAAACAATCAAGGGCAAAGAGATTAAAAACAAAATCCATAAAGATTGCAATGCGCTAAAAAATATAATTGTAAAAATTCCAAACAAAATTATTAAGATTCCTCCTAAAACCTGTCTCCAAAATGCAATCAAAATAAATATTAACAAAATTATCCACGGTAAACCATTTGGAATATTTTTCCAAAATCCTGCATCTTCTGCTCCAGACATCAAGGCAAAGGCAGATAAACAAACCGCAATTATTAATAATAAAATTTTACAAAAATTTGATATATATTTTTTTGTTTTTTGTTGCATAATATTTTTTTGATTATTATTTTACCATTGCTTTAATTTTAAACTCTTTTGGCATTTTTTCAATAGCGTATCTTAAAGCAGTTCTTGGCATTTTTTCTTTATTTTTCATTACATAGTCAAAAACTTCTTTTTGATAAGCTTGGCTCGCCACTTTTAGCATCCATCCATAACCTTTTTGCACCATATCTTCTTTGTCTTGCAATAAAATATCAGAAATTTCAAAAACATCTTTTAAAAATTTTCCTTTTCTGGCTGGAACAATTAAAGAAACAGCACTTGCCCTTCTTACCCATTTATTTTTTGACTTTGCCCATTTTTTTAATTTTGCCAAAAATTCTGGATACATTTCTAAAAACTCGCCCATTGTGTGATTACAAAAAGTGTCGCACGACGCCCAATTTGAAATATATTTTTCTATCCATTTTTCAAAAATTTTAAAATCTTTTTTTTCAAATTTTTTGTGCAAAGCAAAACTCCAATTGCACGCTACAAAACTTTCTTCCAAATATCCAGATTGCCACAATTCTTCACACATTTCAAAAATTTCATTTTTCTCTTCTTCTTTTATTTCTTTAAAACTTTCTTTAGCAATTTTTACCACCACAGTAGATTTTACACCATAAATCTTAATTTTCTCCTTAAAAAACCTCTGTCCAGATTTTCTAGTAGTTTCATCAGAATTTTGTTTTAACCTTTGCCTAATTTTTTTCATATTATATCTATATTATTTCAGATTAGCATTTTTATGCCACATTTTACACTTTTTCTCAAACAAAATAAATGCAAATAAAAATTATTTATTCAAAAAATTATTAATTATAATTTTTACTTCAGATGAATTTTTAACTTTCATCAAACTATCTCTTAGTTCTTTTGCACCTTTAAATCCTTTTGTATATGCGTGAAAATGTTTTTTTATGCCGTCAAATTGTTTATAGCAACCATTTTTATCCATATCTTTTTTGTGAAGATTATCAAAAATGTCTGCATGTTCAATAATGGCATTTAATCTTTCTAAAATAGTTGGCGATGTATCAGAAAAAAACCATGGATTCCCTACAAGTCCCCTTCCAATAAGAATTCCATCTAATTTTGTTTGTTTTATTAATTGATTAGCTTGTGCAAGCGATTTTACATCTCCATTTCCTAAAATTAAAGTTTCTGGAGAAATTTTATCTCTTAATTTTATAATTTCACTAGCCAATTCCCAATGAGCAGGATAAAAATATAATTCATTTCTAGTACGAAAATGCACAGTTAAAACAACAATTTTTTCTTCTAAAAGTCCGGCAATCCATTTTTGAATTTCATTTTTTGTGTATCCAATACGCGTTTTTACTGAAACTGGAAGTTTTGGAGCTCCTTTTTTTGTTGCTGTTATAATTTCCTTTGCTAATTTTAAATCTTTAATTAACGCGGCTCCCGAACCTTGTTTTTCTACATTTCTATCAGGACAACCCATATTAATATCAATGCCATCAAAACCAAGTTCTGCAATTAATTCGGCAGCCTTTTGACAATCAGCGGGATTGGATCCAAAAATTTGAGCAATAATTGGACGTTCTTTTGGATTAAACTTTAAAGGTTTTAAACAATATTCTCTACCAGCAGAAAACAAGCCTTCTGCTGAAACAAATTCTGTCCAAAAAACATCTGGTTGCCCATATTTTAAAAACATAAGTCTAAAAGCTTCGTCGGTCACACCGGACATTGGAGCTATAGCCAAAATTGGTTTCTTTAATTTTTTCCAAAATCCTAATTGCATAACTGTTTTTGGCTAGTCTTCAAAAATAAATAATTTATCAATTGTAGTTTTTAAAGCTTTAGAAACGTCGTGAGCCAATTTAAAAGACGGGTTATATTTGTCTTGCTCTAAAAAAACAATTGTTTCTCTTCTAACTCTCGCTTTTTCTGCCAACTCTTCTTGTGTGATATTCATTCTTGTTCTTAATTCTTTTATCTTATTTTTCATGTTATTTTTTGCTTAAAAAACGAAATATAAAACTTTGCAAAAGCATTAATCCGCAAACAGAAAATGCTAAAGTCATTGCAATTGGATAATAATATGAATTTGTTTCTGAAAGGGCATAAAACAAAAACATAATCACAACTGCAATCCACGAATAAACTTGCATTGCCAAAAAGGCAGATTTTCTTGCTAAATCATAATCTCTCTCGTCAGCAATAATTTCTTTTACTTGTTTTCTCAAATAAATTAATAAAAGAGATGTTGCCACAAGTAAAATTACTGGCATAAAAAAGTTTTTAAAAACTAATGCTTGGCTAAACAAAAAAGCCAATAAAACTATTATAATTAATCTTATTGCATTGTATTGTTTTAAAGTTAGTTGCATATTTTTTATATTATTAGTTAATTATTTCTAACTATTTTAATGTTATATTATTCTAACATTGTTGTCAAGCGCTACAACAAAAAACAGCTTATAGGCTGTTAAATTAATTTTATTTAATATTATTTGTTTCAGAATTTTTTGTTAATTCTAAGGGATTAATTGGCGCATTACTATCATCAATATCAATAATAAAAACAATCCCAACCATTGCAATAAAAAATATAATAAAAATTATTATAAATAAAATTTTTCTAAATAAATTCATAGTTATTTATAATTATATTTAATTATTTTTTATTTTTATCTCCCCATCGCCAACCGGGTTTTTCTCCTTTTTTATAAGAAATATAAATTAATAAACTGGTTAAAAATATAACCGAAATTAAATATGGTACCAAAAATTTTTCAACATTGGTTTCAAAAATTGCAATTAAAATTGCAAAAATTATAAGATATCCTATAACCACTAACCAACCTTGCCATGTTGAAGGATACCATCCCCAACCATATTTTTTAGCTTTAAACCAAATTTGATTCATACTTTTTATTATTAAATTGGCGGAGGAGGTGGGACTCGAACCCACGAGACCCGTGAAGGTCACAGCTTTCCAAGCTGTTGCAATGGCCACTATGCGACTCCTCCAAATTTTATTTTATATCCATTCCTCTTAATGCGTTTATTCTTTCCTCTACTGGAGGATGTGTCATAAATAATTTAATAAACCAGCTTGTTTTTTGTTTTCCTTTGTAGGGAGAATCAATAAATAAATTTGCCGTTGCATCATTTTTTATTTTCATTGGCGTTGCGTCAGAAGAAATTTTTTCTAATGCCCTTGCCAATCCTTCTGGATATCTAGTTAAAAGTGCACCATCTGCATCTGCCAAAAATTCTCTTTTTCTAGAAATTGCAAGCTGTACCATTGTAGCTGCAATTGGAGCTAAAATAGCTGCAAAAATTCCTAAAATCATTAAAATTAATCCTGCATTTCCTTTATTATTATCAGAATTTCTATGTCCTCCCCAAAAACTGATTCTCATAAACATATTTGCCAAAATTGCAATCATACCGGCCAAAATTGCCACAACTGTCATTAAAAGCATATCTTTATTTCCAATATGCGACATTTCGTGTGCAATAACTCCTTGCAATTCTGATTTTTCAAGACGATTTAAAAGTCCTTGCGTAACCGCGATAACTGCATGTTTTGCATTTCTTCCAGTTGCAAAAGCGTTTGGCTGGTTTTCCGGAATTACAAAAATTTTTGGTACAGGAAGTCCCGCTGTAATGCATAAATTTTCTACAATTCTATAAAGTTCTGGATTGTCTTTTTTTTCAATTGGTTTTGCTTTGTACATTGATAAAACAATTTTATCTGACCACCAATAACTTCCAAAACTTGAAAAAATACTAAAAATAATTGCAATATACAAAATTGTACTATCTTCCAAAATATAACTAAACAAATATCCAATTGCAATAATAAAGACCAAAAATCCAGTTAATAAAAACCAGGTTTTTCTTGTGTTAGAATCGGCTTGTGTATAGATTGAAGCCATTATGATTTAATTAAAACTTTACTGCTACTGGCTCTTTTTCTACGTCTGCAATTTCAAAAAGTTCCATTTGTTTAAAACCAAAAGTCTTTGCAATTATATTATCTGGAAAACTTTCCACTTTTATATTCATATCTCTTACATTTGTATTATAAAATCTTCTAGATGCTTGAATTTTATCTTCTGTGTCTGTAATTTCTCTTTGTAATTCTAAAAAATTTGTTGAAGCTTTTAAATCTGGATAATTTTCAGAAACAGCAAACAAACTTTTTAAAGTTTCTGATAATTGATTTTCAGCAACCGCTTTATCTTTCATCCCTTGAGCCGACATTGCGGATGCTCTGGCTTGTGTCACATTCTCAAAAATTTGTTTTTCGTGAGATGCATAACCCTTAACTGTTTCAACTAAATTTGGGATTAAGTCATACCTTCTTTTTAGTTGAACACTAATGTCTGACCAAGCCTCTTTTGCTCTATTTTTAAGAGTGACAAAACCATTAAATGCTGCAATTATCCACAAAGCAATTACAGCAACTATACCTAAAATTATATATTCTATCATAATATTATTTTTTAATTTTAATTTATTTTGGTAAATTATTAATCAACTCCATTATTCGTGGATGTTGAATAATAAACTTATATTTTAATAATTTTAAAAGTGTTAAAAAATCTGCCAATTCACTTCTAAAAATTTCTGGACCAGAAAAAACTTCCCACAATTCTTTAATTAAACTTTTGGAATAATTATGTAAAATTTCGTAATCTGATTTATTTTTTAAATAATTTATTATTTGTTTAAATTCTCCCCTATCTAACCAAACTCCATTGCATTTTTTACAATAATCAATTTTTGTTTTTGATTCATCATATCTTATCTCTTGCAATCCAACCCTGCAAACAGGACAATGTTTTTTAATTTTAAAAACTTCAAATTTACCTCTATCTCTCCACAAGTCAACATCTAACCAATTCAATTCTTTATCTTTATTGTCTTTTGCAAAACGGAGTTCATCTGCATCAAACCAAATACCCAAACATTTTGGACAATAATCAACTTCAACTTCGTGAAATAAAACTTTTTCTAATTTTTCGTTATCGTTTGGACAAAACATATTTATAAAGTTTATATTTCATTTTATATCTAAACTATGTAAAATACAAGAAAAAAAGCCCCATTTTAGATATGGGGCATAAGTTTTATCAAAATCCTTTTTCAGCAGCACATATTGGACAAATCCAAATCCAACAAAATTTTTTGAAAGACCAATGTCTTTGCCAACCTCTAATTTTCATTTTTTCTTTTGTTTGCTGGGAATAGGTTCTGCCACAATTTTGACACCTCATGGTTTGCATACTGCCGAAATCAACTGTACGAAACATAGGATTCTCCTTTTTTTTATTAAAAGAACACAAATTACTTTATTTAATTTAGCATAAATCAAGATTTAGTCAAAATAAAAAAGAGGGTATGCCCTCTTTTTTAACTTAATTTATTAGTAATCCCCTCCCATCATTGGATTTTGCATATGATTATGCGTATCTTTTTTTTCTGGTAAATCTGCAACTAATGCTTCTGTTGTTAATAATACACTAGCAGCTGAAACTGCGTTTTCTAAAGCTGTTCTTACAACTTTAGTAGGGTCAACAACTCCTGCTATTATCAAATCTTCATAAACCATTTTTGAAGCATTAAATCCAAAATTTTCGTTACCCTTTTCATCTTTTATTTTTTGAACTACAACGGCTCCATCAATTCCAGCATTTTGGGCAATTTGTCTTACAGGTTCTTCAATTGCCCTTTTTAAAATATTTATTCCTGTTTTTTCATCTCCATTGGCTTGAATATTTTCCAAGGCAGATAAAGTTCTTAATAACGCAACTCCACCACCTGCAACAATTCCTTCCTCAATTGCGGCTTTAGTTGCATTCAAAGCATCCTCTAACTTTAATTGCTTTAATTTTTGTTCAACTTCCGTAGCAGCTCCCACTTTTATAACTCCAACTCCACCAGATAATTTTGCTAATCTTTCTTGAAGTTTTTCTTTATCAAAATCTGAAGTTGCGTCAATAATTTGTTTTTTTATTAAAGCTATTCTAGCTTCAATTTTTGCTTTATCTCCTTTTCCTTCAACAATTGTTGTATTTTCTTTTGTAGAAACTATTCTTCTTGCATGTCCTAAAGCTTCTAATTCAGCATTTTCTAATTTCATTCCTTTTTCTTCTGAAATAATTTCTGCTCCTGTCACAATTGCAATATCTTCTAATGTTTCTTTTTTTCTATCACCAAAACCAGGAGATTTTATAGCCAATGCATTAAATATTCCACGTAATTTGTTTACAATTAAGGTTGATAAAGCATCTCCATCAACATCATCTGCAATAATTACTAAATCTTTTTTGCCAGATTTCACAATTTTTTCTAAAATAGGTAAAATTTCTGGTAAAGAAGAAATCTTTTTATCTGTAATCAAAATGTATGGATCATCCATTACTGCCTCCATTTTTTCGGCATTTGAAACCATATATCCAGAAACATATCCCCTATCAAATTGCAAACCTTTCACAATTTCTTTTGATAATCCAAAGGTTTTTGATTCTTCAACCGTAATTGCTCCGTCTTTTCCAACTTCTTCCATAACTTCTGCAATTAAGTTTCCCATTTCTGCATCATTAGCAGAAATTGTGGCAACTTGGGCTTTTTCTTCTTTTGTATTTATAGATTTTGATTGTGCTTTTAAAGATTTTATAACTTCATCTTTTGCTATTACAATTCCCCTTCTTAATGCTAATGGATTTGCTCCGGCTGCAACGTTTTTTAACCCTTCCGTTGCAATTGCCTGTGTCAGTAGGACAGCAGAGGTTGTCCCATCTCCTGCAATATCGTTTGTCTTTGAGGCAACTTCTTTTATAATTTCTGCTCCAATATTTTCAACGCCATCTTCCAATTCAATAAATTTAGCAATTGTTACGCCATCATTTGTAATAGTTGGAGACCCAAAACCATTTCCTAAAACAACATTTCTGCCTTTTGGACCCAATGTTACTTTTACGGCATTAGCTACTTTATCTAATCCAAATTTTAATGTTTTGCGAGCATCCTCGCTGTATTTTATTTGTTTGCTCATTCTTGTTTGTTCTTTAATATTATAAATAAATATTATTTTATTTTTTTATCTAATTTTTATTATTCGTTTACTCTTCAATTATTGCCAATATGTCATTTTCTGAAGCGATTAGATATTCTTTATCATCAATTTTTATCTCACTTGGTCCATATTTAGAAAATAAAACAACGTCTCCAGGCTTTACTGAAAGAGGAATAATTTTTCCGTCATCAGTTTTTTTACCATTTCCAATTGCAACAACTCTTCCTTGTTCTGATTTGTCTTTTGAAACTGTGTCTGGCAAAAAAATTCCGCCTTTTGATTTTTCTTCTTGTTTAATGGGTTCTATTAAAATATGATCTCTTAATGGTTTTATATTCATTTTTAAAATAATTAATTATTTTTAATATTTAGTTGTTTATAGTAATAATTTATTACAAAAAACAAATCAAGTCAACACTTGATATTTTTAATTATAACTAATAAGTTATTTAGAAATTTTTTGTGATAATAAACCCAATAAATTTTTTACTTCTTTTTGAGCTTCTATAGGATCATTGCTTTCAGTAAATTTTCTCCATTGAGATAAAATTTCTTCATCTTTTGTTTCTCTAACGGCTGTTTCTAATGCCAACCTATCTTCAAAACTAACATCTGTTTCTGATTTTAAAACTTTTTCAATAAAAAGAGAAAGGAAATCAACATTTTTTTTATCTGATTGTTTTTGTTTTACGGTTTCTTGAACCTTATTAAGAGTTATTTTTGAAAAAAAACAATAAGTTGCTAAAACAATATTACTTGTTAAAGATAGAATAAGAAAAATTGTTATAATTTTTTCTCTTTTTACGTTTATCATATATTAATTCAAATTATGTTTTGGATTAATAAAACAAATTTTTAATCCAATTTATAAACATTTTAAACCAAGATTTTCTTTCAAGTGCTAAATCCATATGAACTCCACCTCCTTCAACAACCGAAAAGATTTCTGAATTGTAATCAAAATATTTTTTAGAAATAACTGTTAAATAATATTCACCTTCTGGAACTAAGAAAGAGTATTTGCCTGTGTCGTTTGTAATTTGAGGATTGTCTTGCTGATATTTTTTCGCTGGCCAAATTTCATATTCATTTGTTTCTGGGTTCAACCAATATAAAGAAACTTTGGCGCCGGATATTCTTAATTTTCCTTCTGATAATTGACTATATACATACCCCTCTGGATCAATAACAAGAATAAGTTGGAATTCTCGTAAGGCTAATTCTGGATCTTCATAATTCATTACTGTTATAACTTCATATTCTCCATCAATAACAGGAGAAGTAATCTCTGCTATATAAATTCCATCTTTATCTGGGTCGGTATATTCAAATTCTTGTAAAACTAATTTTTGTTCAGTTTTTATATTTTTCTTTTGAGAATCTTTTTCGTTTGCAACTGAATCTGTCAAAGAGGCAGACATGCTTCCAAAAAGGTCTTCAAAAAATCCTATTTTTTCCGTTTGACGTTTTAAAATTAGATATCCTTTAATATTTTTAACTGGCCTATCTGGTTTTGTTATTAATTCTAATGTTTTACCGGCAAGAGTTCTAATTTTTTGTTCTGGCTCTCCTTTAGAGTTAAGACTTAAAACAGTATTAAAATCTATTAATCCCGATGCAGTTTTAGCAAAAATAATTTCTGTTGGGATGTTCTGCTTTGCCTCTAATGAAAGTTCGTTAACAGGAATACTATCTATTTTCTCTAAACTTCCGGCTTTTATTTCTCCTGATGACAATTTACTAGATACTGTTAATCCCGGTAAATTGATATTAATGTTTTCTAGTTTTGTAATGTCTGATATTTTTGAAATACCTACTTTTTCAAAAGTATTTTCTAGGCCAACAAATTTTTCGGTGAAAAATTGTAACTCTTGTGGTAAAGAATTAAAAACAAATTGTTTTATTGGTGCTAACGATAAAAGTTTTTCTGGATTTGTAAAAGCAAGAGGAGTTTCTTCTGGAATAATAATTACTTCTGGTTTTTTTTCTGCTTCTTTAGGAATCACTAAATTTATAACTTGATCCGTAATTTTAATAATTTGTTCTATTGCTTTTGCTGGTATTTCTATAATCTGATTTGGAATAGAAGTTGGCAGAATAAATGAATTTCCTCCACCACCTGTTGATGTTGTCGGTGTTGGTGTTGGCGTTGGCGTTGGTACATCTAAAGTGTAAGATAACTCTGTGTTGGTTGATATTGTATCCTTGTTTCCTGCTGTGTCTTGGCAAGCAATGTATATATTCTTTGAACCATCTGCTCCTAGGTCTGACATTGTGCAAGATTGAGATGTTGTGTCATCGCCTGTGCAGTTAGTGTTGTCAGCCATGTCATCATAGGCTTCGTCGGTTGTTGAAGCGTAACAATCTGCATTCTCGCTTGTGGTGAATGTGATGGTTGGTGTTGTGGTTGTGATTGTTGAACCAGAAGCTGGTAAAACACTTGAAATAATTGGTGGAGCGGTGTCTAGGGTGTAAACTAAATTGTAGTTACTATCTACAGTATCTTTATTTTCGTTTGAATCTTTACAAGAAATATATATTAATTTTGGTCCGTCTGCTCCTAGGTCTGACATTGTGCAAGATTGAGATGTTGTACCATCGCCTGTGCAATCAATGTCGTCTGACATGTCATCATAGGCTTCGTCGGTTGTTGAAGCGTAACAATCTGCATTTTCGTCTGTTGTAAATGTAATCGTTGGAGTTGTGGTTGTGATTGTAGACATAGATGCTGGAAGAACGCTTGAAACGGTTGGTGGAGTAGTATCTAAAGTATATGTTAAAGCTTCGTTGGTTGCTATGGTATCCTTGTTTCCTGCTGTGTCTTGGCAAGCAATGTATATATTCTTTTCTCCGTCTGCTCCTAGGTCTGACATTGTACAAGATTGAGAGGTTGTGCCATCGCCTGTGCAGTTAGTGTTGTCAGCCATATCATCGTATGCTTCGTCGGTTGTTGAAGCGTAACAATCTGCATTCTCGCTTGTGGTGAATGTGATGGTTGGTGTTGTAGTTGTGATTGTTGAACCAGAAGCTGGGCTAAATGAGGATGGTGCTGGTGGGGTGGAATCTAGGGTGTATATTAAAGCTTCGTTGGTATCGCTGGTATCCTTGTTTCCTGCTGTGTCTTGGCAAGCAATGTATATATTCTTTTCTCCGTCTGCTCCTAGGTCTGACATTGTACAAGATTGAGAGGTTGTGCCATCGCCTGTGCAGTTAGTGTTGTCAGCCATATCATCGTATGCTTCGTCGGTTGTTGAAGCGTAACAATCTGCATTCTCGCTTGTGGTGAATGTGATGGTTGGTGTTGTAGTTGTGATTGTTGAACCAGAAGCTGGGCTAAATGAGGATGGTGCTGGTGGGGTGGAATCTACTGCGTAAGTTGTTGTTGTTTCTGATGAATACTCTGTGCCATCGTAAACTCTACAGTAAACTGTTCTGGTTGTGTCTCCTGTATCAACATTGTACGTGCAAGTCATTGAAGAATAGTCTGTTGAATAACTTGTGTTGTCTTGTGAACAAAGAGTGTTGGCACTTGTTGGTGTTCCTGCTTCGTTACAATAAAAATACAAATCATCTGAATCATCGTCTGCTTGTCCTGTTGGAGTTATAGTTATTTGGCTACCTCCTTTAAGAGGGTCTGGAGAGTCTGAGATGCTTGTTAGAGTTGGGGCGGTGTTAAATCCCCAATTTATATTATTGCCAGAATCTGTACAATTTGTCTGGGAAATTAAAGTTCCCCCAGAAGCATCGGAATAAGCTACATTTACATAGCTTGCGTTAGCTGTACCCGTAACATTTAAATACCATGTGTTTGAGGCGTTAAGAGTTAAAAGATCTCCATCGCTTCCTGATGCTGAAAAGTTTCCACCAACATTTATAGTAGAACCTGCTAAATTAGTTGAATTTACATTTCCAGATGTTCCAATTGTAAGATCACCAGCTGTAGCAATTGTTTGCCCATTAAAGTCTACTGTGCCCGATGTTAATGTTAAAGAGTCTGCAGTAAAACCATCTGCTAATGTTGCTGTACCAGAAGTTTTATTAATCACTACATCTTCTATTGTTTTATCTAAAAAGTTTATACTTTGATTAGCTGAACTAGATAAAGTAATATTGCCTGTGCCTTTGGTCCAAATTAGAGTACCTGCAGTTTGTGTTAATGTAATGTTTCCCCCAACAACCCACGAATTATTATATGTGTCATTTTCTATTTCAAACGAATAATCAGCCTTATTTACCTCAACTACAAGATTATTAGGTATGGTTATTGTTCCAGCATTACTAGTGGTAAATTTTCTTGCTCCAGCGCCATTACTAAAAATATTTACCGTCTCAGAATCATACTGGGCGGGTACAATTGATAGGTTATAATTATACGCATCTAACGTAAGCGTTTTACAATTAATTGTGCCTGTCATTTGCGAAATTTTAAACACAATTAAAGTTCCAGTTCCTGTAATTGTTCCTCCATCCACATCAACATAACAACCATTTACGGTTCCATGCCTCGAATAAAAAGTAGTAGTATCTAAAGTAAAAATTCCTGTGACTCTTGTTACCCCCTTAGCAGAACCCCAAGATGATGTATTATTGCTTAAAGTAATTGTTCCACTAATAGTCAAATTAAATAAATATCTGGATCCCGATAATGTAATAGTCTTGTCCGTTCCGTCCATCACAAGTGTTGAAGCATTAGCATTTAGGGTAGTAATATCTCTGCTGTCCCAGTTTCCACTAACTGTCCACGTGCCGTCTCCCATGTCGATGCGAGTATTATCCATTGTAACGTTACCCGCTACAGTAATATTTTTATCGTTTGTAGCATTGTCAAAAATACCTGCTCCTAAACTTAAAGTAAACGAACCATCTATATACAAGTCACTGGTTTTTGGCTGAAGAGTCCCTGTGCCAGAATATGCTAAATCATTAAAATGATAAGTACTTGGCTCTAAGGTTTGAGTGCCAGATCCATCAAAAATAACCCTGCCTGTATTATGAGTAAACGCGCCTGTTGCAGAAACAGCCCATGTCCCACCTACTGTAAAATTAGTATCTGATAAAACAGCAGGGGCAGACAAAGTTCCGCTTGAAACCGTAACATTTCCATCAACATCTATGTCGCAAGATGCATCGCTTCCGTCTAAAGTACCTCCATTAATTAGTAAATTTCCGCTGACAGTTAATCCTAAAGCTACCATATCAAGAGTTCCTGCTGTTACAGTTAAATCCGTTGTTGTTATTGAGTTATTAATAACTGTTTTTGTTCCTGTTGAATTAATTGTTACATTTTCAAGGCTTTGACCAAGAAAATCTATATTTGCATTCCCTCCAGAAAACGTGATTGTTCCATTACCTTTATTCCATGTAAGAGTAGCTGAGCCTGCACCAGTACGAGAAACATTTCCTTTAATTATCCAATCAACTGTTTTGCTGGTATCAGTAACAGTAATGTTTCCAGTTGAAGTAGAATTAAATATTAAATCTCCGTCTACTTCAATAGAAGCTCCGGCATCTGGGCTAACGGTCAAAAGTCCTGTTGATGTTGACGAAAAATTAAGAGAACTTTGAAAAACATAGGAGGCACCGGAAAAAGAAAAAGTGTATGGGGTGGAAGAGGCGCTTCTAAAGGTAACTGCCCCTCCATAAGTGCCGGCAGGAAGAGTAATTGTACGAAAACAAGTAATAGGCACACCCACAGTTGTATTACTTCCACGTGTAAAAATCGGGCTATTATATGTATATAGCATCGAAGTACCGTTTAAAGTGGAATTGTCCTGTAGTGTAAGTGTTTTATTGCTGTTTATCGTCAGTTCAGCATTAACATTAAAGGTTCCTCCAACAACAAGGCTATTGTTTATAGAAATACTACCTGCTGTTTCTGTCACTACGGCACCTACTGGAATTGAGAGATTATAAAGAGTGGAGCTACTTTTCCCCATAAGATTTGCCGTGCCTGTCATAACAAGAGTAGATGCATTAGCCGTAAAGCCAGTCACACTGACATAATCAAAATTTCCGCCAACAGTCCATGTTGCAACCCCCATATCAGTGACATCATTATCCATAATAACATTTCCCCCTACATTGATATTTTGGTTTGCAATATTATTAAACACAGCTCCAGAACCTAAAGTCATGCTACCAGAAACTGTGAGCGGAGCCGCTACAAAAATTGTTCCGTTATATCCTGACTCTGTTGTTAAGGCTTCTACAGACAAAGCGCTGTCTATAACTGCTCCATTAACACAATCCCAGTTGAATATAATCTCATCTGATGGACCAGGAAGTGTAGACGAAGGATCGTCACCACAACCAGTTTTATATTCCAGAGTCCAATTTGAAGCAACAGAAGTATCTGCTCCGTCTGAAGCAGGTGACCAATAATAAGTAAGAACAGGATCCACAATCCAATCAATATCAACGTCCCCTATAACTTTTAAATCAAAAACATCTGTTGGCACTTGTAAATTAGTAAGCAAGACTCTATATTTATCTTCGTGGTCAATATTATTAAATGTCGCTACCAACGGTCCCTCTGTTTGATTTCCATCTTCATCTGCATAAACCGGATAGACTTCAATGGTCACAGAGTCGCCAGAATTTGAAGGTTTTGCATAAATAGTATTATCTTTAGTATTATCTAAAATTTTCTTAAAAGTGACACGCACATAATTTCCATCTGGGACAGGCGCCCAATTTCCGTCTTGCGTTATCGTCTGGTCATAAATATCTTCAACAATGTTTTTGTCTGAATCTAATCTAAATGCTTTGGAGATAAAGATGATTTCAAAGATTTGTTCTGACAAGTGAGGAACTGTCCATTCTACATAATCTAATTTTCCATTTCCATCTAAATCATAAGCATGAAATTCTACTTCTTGGTCTCCGTTGTTTTTCCATTTTATTTTAATTTTATTTTCTTGACCTACTTTATAAATTTCTGGAATAGTTGTAAAAGCTACAACATCTGTTAGTGGTTCTTCTAATTCTGTATCATCTGCTGAAATGGTTACTAGTTTACCTTTGTCTGTTTCTTCTTCAGTTATCTGTGGTGCTGGTGTTTCGTAGGTGATTTCTACGTATTCTTCTTCAGTTGGTGCTTCTGTAATTTCTGTTTCAATTAGTTCTTGGTTAGATGGAGATACTGTTTCTAGTATATTTAATGAACCTGCTTCCTCTGTAATTGTTGGTATTTCTTCTTCTGTTTCTGTTTCTGTTAATGTTTCTGTAGTTTCTATTGGTTCTTCGGTTGTAACTTCTTCTTCGGCTGGTTGTTCTTCTTCTGTGACTTCTGGTTCAGGAATAACTTCTGTGGTTTCCTCTGGTTCTTCAGTTATTGCTTCTTCAACAATCTTTGGTTCTTCTGTAATTGTTTCTTGTTGTTCTTCAACAACCTCTGGTTCTATAGTTGTTTCTTCTACCACTGGCTCTGTTGGAGCTTGCTCGGATAAATCAACAAGTTTGGCATCTTCTGTGGTTGTCACTTCTTGAGTTACTGCTTCTATTACTTGATCTAGCGCACCCTCTACGTTAGCAAGAAAAAACTTACTTATTCCAGAAAAAAGACTAGCAACAAAAAAAGATGATGGTTGTTTTAATGATAGTGCTAATTTCTTTCTATCCTTTAAGGTAAGTTGTTCTGAGGAGTCTGGTTTTTGTTGAGATAAAATTTGCTGAACTTCTGTTGAATTTATTTTTTTAACTTTAACATTTTTAGCATCTTTGGGCAGTTGAACAAGGCTTTGATCTTGATTTATGTCGCTTCGCTTAACTAATATTGTCCATTTAACTGATTCGCCATTTACAACTACAGGTGACGCTTGCTTGACTATTACATCTTTAATTATTTTAGTTTCTGATATTTGAGGTTTCTCAGGAATAAAAAAACTTCCCACAGAAGATGAAACAAAAATAGCAAAAATTAAAACTATTAATCCTTGTGTTAATAAAAATGGATTAAAAGAAACAGAATTATTATTTTTTTGAAAAATAATAATTTCTTTTTTAGAAATAAATTTAAAAAGTTTTAAAAAATAATCACCAATTTTTAAAAAAACTGATTTTCCTATTGACTGCAATATGTTTTTTTTAAAACTTTTTTTAGGATTTTTTCTTTTATTCATTTTTAATAAATATAATTCACATTTAAAAAATGGGTTTTTTGCCGAACCTTGTAATTATTAATATATTTTAACAAAAAAAATAAAACAATAACAGTGTGAATAACTTTTTATAATTTAAAAAAACCGCCTCGTTAATTTATAAGCGGTTTTTAAAAAATAATTTACGCCTTTTGATAATTATTTTAAATATTTTCCGGTATAACTATTTTTTGCTTTTGATATTTCTATTGGACTTCCTTCTGCTATAATTCCCCCACCAGCATCTCCACCATCTGGACCTAAATCTATTATATAGTCTGTAGCGCCAATAAATTCTGTATTATGTTCAATAACTAAAACTGTGTTGCCCTTCTCAACTAAATTTCTTAAAACAGAAATTAATTTTCTAATATCGTCAAAATGTAAACCAGTTGTTGGTTCGTCTAAAATATATAAAGTTTTCCCTGTTCCCTTTCTGGAAAGTTCTGTTGCTAATTTTACTCTTTGAGCTTCTCCACCAGAAAGAGATGTGGCCGATTGTCCTAACTCTAAATAAGAAAGTCCCACCTCTTTTAACGTCTTCATTTTTTCAAAAAGACTTGGAACATTTTTAAAAAATTCCATTGCTTCTTCAATAGTCATTGATAGGACATCTGCAATATTTTTACCTTTATAATCAATTTCTAAAACTTCTTTATTATATCTTTTTCCGTGACACTCTTCACACTCAACGTAAATATCTGGTAAAAAATACATTTCAACTTTTTTCTGACCTTGTCCTTCACAAGCTTCACACCTTCCACCTTTTACATTAAAAGAAAATCTCCCAGCTGAATATCCTCTGATTCTTGATTCTTTTGTTTTTACAAAAATATCTCTAATAAGTGAAAATGCTCCTGTATATGTGGCGGGATTAGACCTTGGAGTTCTACCAATTGCTGATTGATCCACCAAAACAACTTTATTAATATTTTCAATTCCTAAAATATCTTTGTGTTTTCCTGGTTCGTCTTTTGCCCTGTAAAATTTCTTAAGCAAAGATTTTGCTAAAATATCGTTTACCAAAGAAGATTTTCCAGAACCAGAAACTCCGCTAACGCAAACAAATTTACCCAAAGGAATTTTAACATCAATATTTTTTAAATTATGCTCTTCTGCACCAATAATTTCCAAAAATTTCTGCTCTTCTTTGTTTGATTTTTGTTTTTTAGATAATTCTGGACCAACTTTTAATTTTCCGGACAAATATTTTCCAGTTAAACAGTCGAATTTTAATATTTGTTTATATGTTCCCTCAAAAACAACTTTTCCTCCGTTTTTTCCGGCACCAGGACCAATATCTACAATCCAATCGGCTGCCTGCATTGTTTGTGGATCGTGTTCTACGACAATAACAGTATTTCCTAATTCTTTTAACCTGACTAAAGTTTCTATTAATTTATGCTGATCTCTAGCGTGTAAACCAACTGAAGGTTCATCTAAAATATATAAAACTCCAGACAATTTTGACCCAATTTGAGTTGCTAATCTTATTCTTTGTTCTTCTCCGCCAGACAAAGTTCCTGCTTTTCTTGCTAAAGTTAAATATCCCAATCCAACATCATTTAAAAACTGAATTCTATCAATAATTTCTTTTATTATAAGGTTGCTTATTTTTTTATCACTAATGCTTAATTTTTCTTGTAATTTCTCAAAAAAAACTTTGACTTTATCAACAGACATTTCAGAAATTTCATCAATTGATGCATCGCCAACTGTCACAGCTAAAATTTCTGGTTTTAATCTTTTTCCATGACATTTAGGACAAATTTTTATAACCATATACTGTTCAACTTCTTGGCGCGTCCAATCAGAATCAGTTTCGCGGTATCTTCTTTCCAAATTTGCTACAACTCCTTCAAAATTTCCTGATTTGTCTCCGTATAAAATAATATCTATTATTTTTTGTGGTAAATTTTTAACTTCTTCGTCTAAAGAAAATTTATATTTTTCTGCAAGCTCTACTAATTTAGAATAATAATATCCTTGTCTACCAACTTTATGCGAAGCTCTTGACCATGGCCAAATTGCGCCCTCGGCAATTGTTAAATTTTTATTTGGCATTACTAATTCTGGATCAACTTCCAATTTTTCACCAAGACCAGTACATTCGGTACAAGCTCCATAGGGATTATTAAAAGAAAATAATCTTGGCTCTAATTCGGACAAAGAAATTCCACATTCTTCGCAAGCAAAATGCTCACTAAAAATAATATCATTGTATTTATTTTCTTTATTTTTTTGCTCAATAATTACAATTCCTTTCCCTAATCTTAAAGCGGTCTCTAAAGAATCCACTAATCTTGATCTGTCTAATTCTCCATTTAAAATTAATCTATCAACAACAACTTCAATATTATGTTTTTTTTGTTTATCAAGAGACAATTCTAAAGATTCTTCAATTAAATAAATTGCTCCGTCAATTCTAACCCTAACAAATCCGCCTCTTTGAATTTCTTCTAAAACAGCTTTGTGTTCTCCTTTTTTTCCACGAATTGCTGGACCTAAAATCAAAATTTCTTGATTTTTTGGTAATTTTAATGTTTGAACCACAATTTGATCAATTGTTTGTCGCGAAATTAATTTTCCGCAATTAGAACAATGGGGTTTTCCAATTCTTGCAAACAAAAGTCTTAAATAATCATAAATTTCTGTTGTTGTTCCAACAGTAGATCTAGGATTATGAGTTGATTTTCTTTGATCAATTGAAATTGCCGGAGAAATTCCTTCAATTTTATCCACATCGGGTTTATCCATTACTCCTAAAAACTGTCTGGCATAAGCTGACAAACTTTCAACATATCTTCTTTGTCCTTCAGCATATAAGGTATCAAAAGCTAGCGATGATTTTCCAGAACCAGAGAGTCCTGTTATTACCACTAATTTATTTTTGGGGATATCTAAATCAATATTTTTTAGGTTGTGCACTCTTGCACCTCTAATTTTGATAAATTCTTCTATCATGAAATTTTTGTAACGTAGCAATGTATATAAAATATAGTCTATTATTATACATTTTTAATTTAAGTTTATCAAGAGTAGTAAATAAAAAACCTTAGTTGGAAAACACAACTAAGGTATAAAAGACTAAAAAGTATTAAGTGAAATCGTCACAAACGCTCTCAGTCTGAGAAATTTTTTTAGAGATATAGTCAATAATTTCCCCTACGCTTTTGAGTTTGTCTGCCTCGCCATCAGAAATGTGAAGTTCAAAATTTCCTTCACTGAATTCTTCTTCAAGCTCCATAACAAGCTCTACCAAATCAAGAGAATCAGCCCCCAAATCTTTAACAAGTAAAGACTTGTAAGTAATTTTTTCTACATCCACGCCCAATTGCATGGAAACAACATCAAAAACCCGTTTTTCAATTGACATCTTTTTTCTCCCTAAAAATTAATGTTAAATTGCCAAAGAACTACATTGATTACATATTAGTTGTTTATAATAATTTGTCAATTTTTTATCTTGAAAAATAACTAATTATGTGTTTTAATATAAGTGTGAATACAGAAAAAATAAAAATTATTAAAGAAAAAGATTTTGAAAAACTCCCAAAAAATAGCGGCGTTTATTTTTTTTACGATAAAAAAAATTTAATTTATATTGGAAAAGCAATAAACATAAAAAATCGTGTAAAAAATCATTTTCAACAACCAAGTTATCGCGATAAATTTTTTATAGAAAAAGTAAATAAAATTGGATTTATTGAAACAAATTCTGAAATTACGGCCTTAATTTTAGAAGCTAATTTGATAAAAAAGCATCAACCTAAATTTAATATTGTTTGGCGTGATGATAAAAATTATTTTTACGTTGCCATTACTAAATCCGAGCGACCAATAGTTTATATCACTCATCAAAAAACAGAAAATACAGAATATATTGGGCCTTTTGTAGAGGGAAATTCTTTAAAAAAAACTTTGAAATTTTTAAGAAGAGTTTTTCCATATTACACAACAAAAACTCATCCTAAAAATAAATGTACTTATTGCCATTTAGACTTGTGTCCAGGACCCAATCCTGATTTAAAACTTTATAAAAATAATATCAAAAAGTTAAAGTTGATTTTACAAGGAAAAAGTAATTCTGTTTTGAATTCTCTTAAAAAAGAAATGAAAATTTTGTCTAAAAATGAAAATTTTGAAGAAGCTGGAAAGGTTAGAGATAAAATTTTTGCTTTGGAAAAAATAATGGCACATACAAACGTAATCGAACAAAAAGAAAACCAAAAAACTGATAACTGGGAGAATACCAAAAAAATACTACAAGGTATAACAAATCAACCTAAAAAAATTAGCAGAATTGAGTGTTATGACATTTCAAATATCCAAGGAAATCAAGCAACTGGCTCTATGGTTGTTTTTATTGATGGCGTTGCTGATAAAAGCCAATACAAAAAATTTAAAATTAGATTACCAGAAAAACCAAACGATATTGCAATGTTAGAAGAAATAATAACTAGAAGATTAGCTCATACAGAATGGGATTATCCGGAAATTATGTTAATTGATGGAGGAATTGCGCAATTAAATATTGCAATTAAAGTTAAAGATCTAAATTTAAAAACAAGACCAATAAAAATAATTTCTATTGCAAAAAAATATAAAGAGTTATTTATTGAAGGCAGAAAAGAACCAATTTTACTAAAAATTCTCCCAAGAGAAATTTATAATCTAGTTTTACAGTTAGATGACGAAGCCCACAGATTTGCAATTACTTATCACAAAAAACTTCGTAAACAAAATTTGTTAAAATAATTTTTTAAAAAAATAAAAAAAAGCCCCGTGCAAATACAATGAAATGCAAAGGGCTAAATCCAAAAGACAAGAGAAAAAACTCAAAGTCCAAAAAACTAATTAGAAGATACTTGCGAGCAGACAGCGGGACTACTACCATCCCAATCATCTTCAAGCCAGTAGTAGTCGCAGCCCCAGCAATCGCCACCCCAATAGAGATAGCGAACATACAGATTGTCATCCAAGTCGCGATAAATCGTGCCCCAGAAGAATACTATTTTGCCTTTCCATTCTTCGGGGATTAGCTCGGGATGAGCTAGCAAATAGTCCAAAACGTTGGCGTTGAGAACTGGCTCATTCTCCAATTCCTTGCGGAGATTGTAGCCTCGAATGGTAAAATCATTCTGCTGGTTTGGCGAAAGGAGGAGATAAGCCTTTACGGGATTCCACTCAAGCACTCCACCTTTCTTGTGGCTTACAACCTCTTCCAGACCTTCGGGAAGATACGGGTCGGCGTCACAGTCGATGGGGTGCTTTTTGACAACAACCTCCGACATCCCGGAGAGGAAAAGTTGAACGCCTTCCATACCGCCGAGCTTGTTGACGATAGCTTCCACTTGTCCAAGATTTAATTTGCCGTACTTCATAATACACCACTCTTTCTCAGCTTTTTGCTGAAAAAATTCCCTCTTCCCGAGGTTATAGGGGCTTCTGCTAACATAGCAGTTATAGCCAGAAAATATCAACCTACTATCAATATCTTTTGGCTACAACCGCTAATTTGCAAGTATCTTTTTAGGTTATAAATGTGCTAATTTCACTATATATTTATAATAGCATGTTATCTCAGTCTTGTCAAGTATCCCCGAGTTATCATACCGTTGCTCAAAATAAAAAGCCCTTCACTGAAATAAATTCAATGAAGGGCATAGCTAGCTTTCGCATAATACTACAACTAGCACAGGAGGAGCGTGGCCAAACGCTCATTTTCCATTATTAGCTGGTTTTGGCGTTTCTGCGCCAGGCAGAGGATTTTTGATTGTTACGCCTTTGGCTTCGTCCACGATTGGCAGAAAAGTAATTTTGCCACCTGTTTTACTAACCATACCTTTCAAAGGTGGCGTTTCCTTGAATCTTAGGCCGTAAATATCACCGTTGCCGGTTTTTACGACAGAATAGTAAACGCCGTCATTTTCTTTTGACCCTGGGATACATTCGTATGTTTCACCCGGTGATAGCTTGTTTTCGGCAGTTTCAAGATAGCCATAACCGTCTAGAAACCCAGAAATAAATGAAATGAAAGAGGCTAATGTCAGTAGCAATATTCCGAAGGTAACTACTACCCCCCTTCTTTCATCAAATCCTGCTCCTATAAAACAACTTCCAACAACCAAAATAAACAATACTAAAACAACTAGAAACATGGCATTCTCCTTTTCATCAAAATTGTTATGATTTGACTTTCTGCCATTGAAAACCAAATCTGTTGTAAATGTTCAACTAACTTACTATGATATTGACTATATCATTTTTTAATATATCTGTCAATTTATTAATAAAACTTTTAAAAAACTTGAACAGTGAAAAAATGTTATAAAATGTTGTATTTTTCTTAAAAATATGCTACCATATACTTAATGAAGAAACTTCTCTCTCAAATTGTATCAGCAGGACTAGGTCTTTGGCTAGCAACAATATTTATAAGTGGAGTTGCAGTCACCTATTATGCTAATTCTAGTTTTTTTGGAATTTCTATCACAGCTCAATGGCAAATGTTTTTAGTTTTAGGAATTATTCTTGGGCTACTTAATTATTTTGTAAGACCAATTTTAAAAACTCTTGCCCTTCCGTTAGAATTACTGACACTCGGACTTTTTAGTATAGTAATAAATATGGGAATGATATGGTTTTTAGATTTAATCTTTGACGAAATAACTGTTCCATGGATGTGGCCTCTTATATATACAACATTGATTTTATGGGCACTAAATATGATAATTCAAAAAATAATAGTTAAAAAGGATTAATAACACACAAAAATGAATCAAATTTTATTTTATTCGCAAATCATCACTTCAATAATTTTAATTATTCTTATTGTTCTACAACAAAGAGGAACTGCTTTAGGATCTGGATTTGGCGGAGGAGGCGAAGCTTATTCAACCAGACGCGGAGCTCAACAAAAAATCTATTATGCAACAATAGTTATTGCAACTATTTTTCTTCTTTTGGGCGTATTAAATATTGTAATACAATAATTCTATTATAATGAAAACTAGGTTTCCTAAATTTTCTCAGTGGAAACAAATTTTAAAAGTGCTAAAAGGAACAGAAAAAAGAATTTTTATAATTCTTATTGTTTTGTTTTTTATTTCCGGAACATATCTTACTATTGATTTATATCTTAACAATACAAAAATAGTTGCTACTTATGGTGGAACCTATACCGAAGGAATAGTAGGACAACCAAGGTTTATTAATCCAATTTATGGCGAAACAAATGATATTGACAGAACATTAATTAGTTTAATTTATTCTGGATTAATGACTTATGATAAAGATGGAAATTTAATAAATGATTTGATAAAAGATTACCAAATTTCAGATAATGGAAAAACTTACACGTTTCATCTAAAAGAGGATTTATTTTGGCAAGATGGGGTTGCTTTAACTACAGATGATATTTTATATACAATATCAATAATTCAAAACTCAGATTATAACAGCCCCTTAAGGGCTAATTGGCTTGATATTAAAACAGAAAAAATATCTAACAGTTCTTTTTCTTTTACATTGCCGTCTCCATACAACTCATTTTTAGAAAATTGTACTGTAAAAATTATTCCACAACATATTTGGAAAAAGATAGTTCCTGAAAATTTTGCACTCTCTTCATATAATTTACAACCCTTGGGATCTGGAGCCTATACAGTCTCAGATTTAAACCAAACAAATACAGGATTTATAAAAAATATTAGCTTAAAGAGTAATCCTAAATATTATGATAAAAAGCCATATATTTCTAAAATAAACTTTCAATTTTTTGAAAATAAAAATAATCTTTTAACGAATATTAATAAAAACCTAATCGATGGTTTTTCATTAGCATACTTAGACGACAATATCGCATTAGCAGAAAAAGAAATAAAACAAAACGTATTAAACAATAAATTTAATATTTATTCTTTCACCCTACCAAGATATTTTGCAATCTTTTTTAATACAACAGAAAATGCCATTTTCTCAGATAAAAATATAACCCAAGCCTTAAATTATTCTGTGAACAAGCAAGAGCTTATAGAAAATATTAAACTATATTCTAAAAATAATTTTTCTATTGTAGACTCTCCTATTTTATCAAATTACTATGGATATTCTGATGCAAAAACAGTTTACGAATACAATCTTGAAACTGCAAACAAACTTTTAGAAAAATCTGGTTATAAAGATAATGAATTTGGACAAAAATATAAAACAAATAGTAAAACCGCTGCTTTTCAATTTAAAAATTATTTATCAAGTAAATCTAAAGGAACAGAAGTGACAGAATTACAAGGATGCTTAGCAAGATTAGACAATAATTTTAAAACACTTTTAGAAGGTGAGACAACCGGAACATATGGAACAGGAACCGAAAAAGCAGTTACTGCTTTTCAAGAAAAATATATTTCGGATTTACCATCAACAGGAGAAGTAGGAACTGCAACTAGAAGAAAACTTAACGAACTATGCTGGAACTCCCAAAATGATTCTCAAAATTTTACATTTACTATTACAACAATAAATCAACCACAATTAATAAAAGTTGCTGAACTTTTACAAAGTTATTGGCAAAAAATTGGAATAGCCGTTGGAATAAAAGCAGTAGAACTTTCAGAATTAAAAGATTTAATAAAAAACAGAGATTACGATGCTTTACTTTACGGACAAGCATTAGGAAGTCAACCAGATCTTTATCCTTTTTGGCATTCCTCGCAAAGAAAAGACCCTGGACTAAACTTATCATCATATCAAAATAAAGATGTTGACCAATTATTAAAAAATGCTAGAGAAACATTAGATGAAATGGAAAAAGCAGATATATATGAAAAATTACAAGATAAAATACTTTTAGATACTCCTGCATTGTTTTTATATAATCCAGACTATATTTATTTATCTTCTACAAAAATAAAAGGAATTGACACTACAAAAATAGTTGATCCTGCAAAAAGATTTTCAAACATTGAAAATTGGTATATAAACACAAAAAGAGTATTAAAATAAATTATGAAATTTGATTTAAAAAATTTAAAACCTGATGTGCGAAAGTTAAATGATATGCGCGAAATTTTGGCAGACAAAGAATTTGCAAAAAATGCTCCTAATATAGATTTGTATTATATGTATAGAAGTTTGGAAAAAAAAGATGGATTGAGATACGATATTACTGTTATTCCAACAAAAGTACTAGGTAATGAATATAATAAAACAAAAGGTCATTTTCACGTTGGAGAGTTCCAAGAAATTTATACAATCTTAGAAGGAAGTGCAATTTATTTAATGCAAAAATTAGATGAAGCCGGAAATGTTATTGATGTTTACGCAGTTAAAGCGGAAAAGGGAGATTCAATTATAATTCCGTCTAATTATGGACATGTCACAATAAATCCATCTAAAACAGAAGATTTAAAAATGGCTAATTGGGTTTGTGAAAACTGTAAATCAGACTATTCCTCATTTGAAAATTTACAAGGAGCTTGTTATTACTATACAAAACAAGGCTGGATTAAAAATGAAAACTATAAAAATGTTCCTGAATTACGTTTTGAAGAACCTCTAAAAAATATTCCTCAAGATTTAAACTTCTTAAAATAGAGTATAAATGCTCTAGTCGCGGTGGTGAAACTGGCAAACACATACGTTTCAGAAGCGTATGCCGAAAGGCTTGTGGGTTCAACTCCCACCCGCGGCACAAAAAAACAGAAAATTGCACTCCTCATATTTTCTGTTCTTATATAAAATTAAAAATCCGCAAATTAGCGGAGAAAAATACTTATGATAAATAAAAATCAAAGAGCTCCCTCTGAGAGCTCACAAAATATGCCTATTGTGCCTAAAAAGCATATAGCAATCAGGAATGAACAAAATTTAAGAATTATTCCTCTTGGAGGATGTGAAGAAGTCGGCAGAAATATGACCTGTTTTGAATATGGAAAAGATATTGTCTTATTAGATATGGGACTTCAATTTCCAGAAGAAGATATGCCAGGAATTGATTATGTAATTCCAAATGTAGAGTATTTAAAAGGAAAAGAAAAAAATATTCGTGCCGTAGTTTTTTCTCACGGACATTTAGACCATATTGGAGCAGCTCCAATTTTGCTTAAAAAACTTGGAAATCCACAAATAATTGGCAGACCATTAACTTTGGAAATGGTAAAACATAGAGTTGAAGATTTATACAAAGGAGAAGTTAAAAAATTAAAAACAACTTATATAAAAGACGTAAAAGATGAATTTCATCTTGGAGCTTTTACTTTAAAGTTTTTTCAAGTTGACCATTCTGTAATGGATGCTGTTGGAGTTATTTTAGAAACTCCTGTTGCAACGGTAATACATCCGGGAGACTGGACAATTGAAAAAAGTGCAGTGGACAGAAAAGTTATAGATTATTCTCATTTAGGACAAATAAAAAGACCAACAATTTTAATGTTGGAAGCATTGGGAGCAACAAGTTCTGAGGAACAAATTACTCAAGAAGAAATGTTAAAAAATCTTTATCAACTAATAAGCAACGCTCCTGGTAGAACAATTATTGCAACTTTTTCTTCTCAAATCGAAAGAATAAAACAAATTTTGGAATTTGCAAATAAAACAAATAGAAAAGTTGCTTTAGACGGATTTTCAATGAAACTAAATATAGAACTTGCAACAAAATTAGGATACATTAAAATTCCAAAAGGAGTGATAATCACAACAGATAAGGCTCACTCTTACCCAGACAACAAAGTAATTATAATTTGCACAGGTGCTCAAGGAGAAGAAATGGCCGCTCTTTCAAGAATTGTTGCGGGAAACCACAAACACATCAAAATTAAAAAAGATGATACTGTTATTTTTTCTTCTTCTGTAATTCCAGGAAACGAAAGAACTGTTCAAAGGGTAAAAGATAATTTGTACAGACAATCTGATAATGTTTATCACTCGGAAATAATTGATGTACACGTTTCTGGACACAGTAATATAAATGGAATAAAACAAATGTTGAAAGACATAAAGCCAACATATTTTATTCCTGTTTATGGCAATCATTATTTTTTGAAAGAAGCTGCAAAACTTGCTTGGCAAATGGGATTTCCAAAAGAAAGAATTTTTGTGCCCGACAACGGATCAATTATAAAATTTACAAATCAGGGCGGAGAAATGCTAAAAGAAAAAGCGCCATCAAATTACGTTTTTGTTGACGGACTTGGAGTTGGAGATGTCGGCGAAATTGTTTTAAGAGACAGGCAAGCTTTGGCTCAAGACGGAATGTTTGTTATTGTTACAATAATTGACAGCAAAACAGGCAGAGTAAAAGGCAGTCCAGATATTATTTCGCGTGGATTTGTTTATTTACGAGAATCAAAGGAATTACTTTCACAAACCCGCAGAAAAGTAATTGAAATTGTAGATAAATCTGCCGTAAATGGAGGAGCTGTAAACTGGACTTATGTTAAAGACGAAATAAGAAATAAAGTAGGGGATTTTTTACATTCTAAAACTTCACGCAGACCAATGATTTTGCCTGTCGTCATAGAAGTCTAATTTGACAAGGTTTTTTTCGGTGATAAAATAAAATATAAAAGAAAAATCAAATTATGTTAGATAAAGACGACATACAAAAATTGATTGAAGCACAAAAAGAAGTTTTTGTAACAAAAGGAGATTTAGAGGGATTAATTGATATTATTACAACAAAACAGGAAATGCGAGATGGTTTTGAAAAAATAAGTAACAAATTAGATAAAGTTGAAGACCAAGAAATAAAACCTCTCAAAGAGAGAATTCGCAAAGTGGAAAATGCTTTGGCAATAGAATAATTTTAAGTAAAAAAAGAAGCCGATTGGGATTTCTTCACTTTTTGTGAAAATTTCTCAATCGGCTTTTGAGTTGCTTTATCTACTTGCGAGACTTGGCAACAGCCACGACCATTTCGGCCAATATTTCCAATCTTGCGGAAACGTCTCTTCTACCTCTTGCAAGATGGACGGCGGCGCAGTCTTGTAACCTGCTTGCGAGCGCCCTAGTAGCTGCTTTCTCTCGTTGTGGCGGACCGTGTTCTATTGCAATTTCTGCGCAACAGCCAACGTCCCACAAAATCATCTTCTGCAAGCGTTTTGCCCTTTTTGGATCAAGCCACACTCTTGGTGTACACTCTGCTTCCAAAAAAGTTTCGACGACTCGTTTCACCGTATTGGCCACTCGTAAACTATTGACGCTATAGCTGAAATCTTTGGGTTTTGGCATAAATATGCCCTCCTTTGTGTAAATTTTCTATTTTTAGATTATCACATATAATTTAATATGTCAAGGCTTTAAACTTCCTTACAATAGTGCTAAAATTAGTCAATTAAATTAAATTTTTATGGCAAGAATATTTAGTGGCATACAGCCAACAGGACCAATTCATATTGGAAATTATTTAGGAGCATTAAAACAATGGATTGAACTACAAGACGAAAACGAATGTGTTTTTTCTATTGTTGACCTGCATTCTTTAACTGTTCCGTATGATCCAAAAGAGCTTCAAAAATCAATCAGAGAAAAATTAATTGCTTATATTGCAGCGGGAGTTGATCCTGAAAAATCAATTATTTTTGTGCAGTCCCAAGTAAAAGAACATGCAGAGCTATGCTGGATGCTAAATACAATTTGCCCAGTTGGAGAATTAGAGAGAATGACTCAATACAAAGATAAATCCAAAAAATTTAAAGACAATATTAACGTGGGGCTTTTAGATTATCCTGTTTTAATGGCAGCTGATATTATGCTTTATAAAACTCAAATTGTTCCTGTTGGCAAAGACCAAGAGCAACACGTTGAATTAACTCGTACAATTGCTAGAAAGTTTAATCAAAAATTTGGACAAACTTTTCCAGAACCAGGGGCTATGATGGCAAAATCGGGAGCAAAAATAATGAGTTTAAGTGACCCAAAAAGAAAAATGTCAAAATCAGACGATGCAAAAAGCTACATTTCACTTTTTGATGAACCAGAAGTTATTCAGAAAAAAATAATGTCAGCTGAAACAGATTCTGGTAAAGACGTTATTTATAACGTCACTAAAAAGCCAGGAATTTCAAACCTTTTAACAATTTATAGTTTATTATCTGGTAAGACTACAAAAGAATTAGAAAAAGAATTTAAGGGTAAGGGATACGGTGACTTTAAAAAATCTTTGGCAGAAACTGTTATAAATTATTTAGAGCCATTTCGCAAAAAACAAAAAGAACTTCAAGCAAGAGATGTTTATGTTGATGAAATTTTAAAAAATGGGAAATCTAGGGCAGAAGTAATTGCTAAAGCTACAATGCAAGAAGTTCGTGAAAAAATGGGGTTAATATAAAAAATAAATAAACAAAAAAAACCGCCACGTGGCGGTTTTTTATTACTTAGAGATAATTTTTGTTAATTCTTTTTGTTTTTTCTTTAAAATTTCTTCTGTGTCAGCTTCAATTGTCAATCTTAATAATAGTTCTGTATTTGAAGGTCTAACATTAAACCACCAATCTTCATATTCTACGGTTACTCCGTCTAAATAATCTTGTTTACCGTCTAAATATTTTTCTTTTATTTTTTCTAAAATTTTATTTTTATCTTTGACTTCAAAGTTTATTTCGGCAGATTTTGCATAGGGTGATAATTCTTTCACTATTCCTGAAACTTTTCTACCATCTTTTGAAATTACCGACATTAAAACAAGCATTGCAATCATTCCAGAATCTAAATAAAAATTATCTTTAAAACAATAATGACCAGAAAGCTCTCCTCCCATTATTCCATTATTTTTTAATAATCCGTCTCTTACATTTACAAAACCAACCTGGGTTCTAATAGGTGTCCCACCCCATGTCCTAATAAATTCTGGCACAGCCTTTGAACAAATTGCATTATAAGCCACCGCCATCCCACTATTATTCTGCAAAAAATGCTTGGCCAATAATAAAAGCGTAACATCGGCTTTCACTAATTCGCCATTTTCGTCAACTAAAAAAATTCTGTCTGCATCTCCGTCAAACATTAAACCAAAATCTGCCTTTTCTGATTTTATTTTTTCTGAAATTTGATTTGCAGAACCTTCTGCTAGGGGATTAGGAGAATGATTTGGAAAATTTCCGTTCGGCTCAAAGTTTAAAGCAACAATTTCAACTGGCAGTTTATCCTGAATCTCGGAAATAACCTTTCCAGCAACTCCATTTGAAGCATCAACAACAATTTTAAATGGCGTAATGTCACTTAAATCCACAAAAGCCAAAATATGATTAGAATAATCTTTCAAAACATCTTTTTTATTTAATTCAATTGCCTCGCCTGATTTAAAATTTTTTAGTTCAATTGTTTCTAACAAATCTTTTCCACGGATTATTTCAATGTCAACCTCTGTTTTCTTAATCATTTTAAAGCCATTATATTCCTTTGGATTGTGGCTGGCGGTAATCATAATTCCGGCTGGAAAGTCGTAAAAACCCACGGCAAAATAAAGGCATTCTGTGGGCACTTGCCCAATATTGTATAATTCTGCACCTTCTGAAATAATGCCTTTTGCAAGGGCTTGTAGAAGCTCTGGCGCTGAAATACGGGCGTCATATCCAATCACCACCTTTTTTACGCCGGTTTTTCTGATAAAAGCCGAGCCAATATTAAAAACCGTATCCTCATTTAATTCCGAAGGATAAATTCCCCTAATATCGTAAGCCTTAAAAATAGATTTATTAATTTCCATATAAGTTATTATAATTTTAATATTTATCGTAATAACAAACAAGACCTTGCGTTTTTAGGAATTTCTGATATAATTTAGACAATATAAATAATCTAAATATGATCTTCCACACATCTGTTTACAGGTGTCTTGAGGCGGGTATCACTCTCAGGATTTCATATTTACAAACAAATGAAAACATACGACTTAACGTATATTCTTACTCCTGAAATTACTTCAGAAGAGGCAGAAGCTTTTGCAAAAGAAATTGAAACTTTTGTGCAAAGCAAAGAAGGAACTGTGGTTAAACATTTAAATCCAGTTGCCAAAACTTTGTCCTATCAGATAAAGAAACACGCATCGGGATTTATTGGCTCGATTGAATTCATATTAGAACCAGAAGCCTTGCTGGAATTAAAGCAAAAGATGGGTAAAAATGCTAAAGTTAATCGTCACATGATTATAATTAAGCATCCAGCAAGAAAAGAAAAAATAAGAAGATCAAGAAACAAAGTTGAGGACGAGACTATCACAGAAAAAGAAACTACAAAAGAAATTACTATAGAAAACAAAAAAATAGTAGAAAATTCATCTGCAGAGGTAGAAAAGCCATTGATTCAAGAAACTAAGGCAGAAGAAACTAAGAAAGAAGATAAAAAGGTCGAGTTAAAAGACATTGAACAGAAATTAGAAGAACTTTTAGGAGAATAAAAATAGGACTATAATTAAATAAAAAAGTCTAAATATGAACCTAAATAAAGTTTTCGTTTTAGGAAATGTCACTCGAGATCCTGAAGTAAGATCTTTGCCATCAGGCCAGCAAGTTACAAGTTTTGGAATGGCAACAAACAGGTTTTATACAGCCAACGGAGAGAAAAAACAGGAGGCCGAATTTCATAACATTGTATGTTTTGGAAAACTTGCCGATATTGGAGCAAGATATTTAAACAAAGGATCTTTAGTGTTAGTAGAAGGCAGAATCAAAACTAGAAATTGGGATGACAAAACAACCGGAGCAAAACACTATAAAACAGAAATCATTGCTGACTCAATGCAATTAGGGCCAAGGGGCAATAACGTAACCGGCTCAAGCGCTGGAAGCTCATCGGGATATAACAAAAAACCATATTCAGCTCCAGAGCCAGATATGCCACAATCAGAAGAAATTCCAGTTATTGAAGAAGATCATTCTCCAGTACAAGACGGACCAGTTTCATTTGAAGATGGTGCAGCCGATGAAATCGATATAAAAGACATTCCATTCTAATACAACTTTTAATTCGTCGGATGATAAGCATCCGACGCCAGGTATTAATCACCTGGCGAAAATATAAAATAATAAAATAGAACGGAACAATAAATATGTTTTTTAAAATATATTTTCATCCTCCGTTCATAAAAAAATGTGTTATTTTTGTCAAAAAAATATAAACGAAGTAGATTATAAAAATACAGAATTACTTTCACAATATGTTTCTGGATTTTATAAAATTAAACCAAGAAAGAAAACAAATTTGTGTGCTCATCATCAAAAAAAGATTGCTATAGCAATCAAAAGAGCCAGACAAATGGGATTGATTCCATACACTCCTAGATAAATAAACAAAAAAACCGCCCCTCGGCGGTTTTTTATTATTTAAATTACTATTTACAATTTATTTCAACCTTTTCCATTATGGGTCTGGGTAGGGTGGGCAAACTTGTATTATAATCACCGTATTTAATATCAAAACATTTTTTATTATATTTTATTCCAATACAAAAATATTGCGCTGATCCTCCAACTACAGATAATTTTTTAGTAAAACCAAAACATTTATATACTATTTCTGCATTATCTGGCTGAAACATAAAAATTTTAGGGTATTTAATCCACATAAATAAAAAAATAGAAAAAAATATACAAACTACAAAAATTATACCACTAAAAAATTTTAATATTTTATTCATAATTAATCTTCTTTTGGTTTTAGGGCTTCTTCTTTAATTTTTGCCATTACTTCTGGACGTTCTTTTAAATATTTTTTGGCAACTTCAGTACCCTGCCCAATTTTTTCGGCACCAAAGGTAAAATAACTTCCAGATTGTTTTATTAAACCAGTTAATAACCCCGCCCTTAGAGCATCTCCTGCTTTTGAAATTCCTTCATTATAATAAATATCAAATTCTGCGGTTTTAAATGGAGCTGCCACTTTATTTTTTACAATTTTTGCTTTTACCCTATTTCCAATTATTTCATCTCCAGATTTTATTTGAGCTGTCCTTGTTAAATTTACTCTCACAGATGCATAAAATTTTAAAGCCATTCCACCGGGAGTTGTTTCTGGATTTCCAAAAACCATGCCCACTTTCATTCTTGTTTGGTTTATAAAAATAACAATTGTTTTTGTCCTAGACATCATTCCTGTTAATTTTCTCATTGCTTGCGACATCATTCTTGCTTGCAGACCAATATGCTGGTCACCAATTTCTCCTTCAATTTCTCTTTGCGGAGTAAGAGCCGCCACAGAATCAACAACAATTACATCAATACCACCAGTTTTTACCAAAGTCTCCACAATTTGCAAAGCTTGTTCTCCAGAATCTGGCTGAGAAATTAAAAGGTCATCTGTGTTTACGCCAATTCTTTTTGCATAATCTGGATCCATTGCATGTTCTGCGTCCACAAAAGCACAAGTACCATTCTTTTTTTGAGCTTCTGCTATCACATGCAAAGACAAAGTTGTTTTTCCAGAACTTTCTCCTCCATAAATTTCAATAATTCTTCCTCGTGGCATTCCCCCCACTCCTAAAGCCAAATCCATTGCAATAGAGCCAGTAGGCACCACATCTACATTTACTGCCTGAACTTCTTTCATTTTCATAATTGCTCCTTCGCCAAATCTTTCTTTAATTTCATCAATTGCATTATTCAACGCCTTGTCTTCTTTTTTCTCCTCCTTTTTTTCTTTTTTTACTTTTTCTTCTTTTGCCATTTTATTATTTTTTATATATTATTTTGTAAAACCAATTTTCTTTTTCTTTGCTTTGTTATTTTTTCTTCCAGCAAAAACCCTATCGTATCAAAAATTTCTTTTATCTTACCATCATACTTTTTTCCATTCAGAATCTTCTTCTGTTTCGTCTAGTCCGCCACCGGGAATCATTTTAAGACCATTTACTGCATCTCCTCTGTCTGCATAAACTTCACGAGGTTTTGCGCCATCTGCTGGCCCCACAATGCCTTGATCTTCAAGCATATCTATCAAACGTGCAGCACGCGAATATCCAATTCGCAATCTTCTTTGTAAAAATGACGCAGATGCTTTTTTTGTTTCCAAAACAATTTGTTTTACTTCATTAAATAATGGATCATCATCTCCAAAAAATTCTCCTGATTCTTTTGCTTCTTTTGGATCTGGAGCACTTAAAGCATTTTGTAAATTTTGAGACAAAACAGTTTGAGGATCTTCAAATTCTTTTTTCTGATCCACCACAAAATCAGCCACTCTTTTTACTTCTTTTTCAGAAACATAAGGTCCTTGAATTCTACTTAATTTTGCAGATTTTGCCGATGAAAACAACATATCTCCTGCTCCCAATAATTTTTCAGCTCCAGAAGTATCAATAACAGTTCTTGAATCAATTTGTGAAGAAACTTGAAAAGTAATTCTTGTTGGTACATTTGCTTTAATTAATCCTGTAATAACTTCCACAGATGGCCTTTGTGTCGCCAATACCAAATGAATTCCAGTTGCTCTTGCCATTTGTGCCAATCTTACAATTCCCATTTCTAATTCTTTTCCTTTTGCAGCCATTAAGTCTGCCAATTCATCAACAACAAAAACAATATAAGGAATTTGTGCACCATTTGCAATAACCGTTTTGTTTGAATTATAACTTCCAATATTTCTGGCTGGAACTTCAGAAAAAACTTCAAATCTTCTTTCCATTTCTCTTATAAGCCACTGTAAAGCATTTATTGTTTTTGTTGCGTCATAAATTACTGGGCACAAAAGATGCGGAATATCATTATAATGTTGGAACTCAACTCTTTTTGGATCAACCATAATAAGTCTCAAATTTTCTGGCGTATATTTATAAAGCAAACTCAAAATCAAACTATTTAAAAAGATTGTTTTTCCTGTACCGGTTGCTCCTGCAACTAAAACGTGTGGACCATCTGCAATGTCTGTATAAATTGGAGAACCTGAAACATTTCTTCCTAAAGCAATTAATGTTGGACTAGCAGAATTTTGAAAATTTGCTTGAGAGATTAGATTTCTTAAAGTAACCACAGATCTTACCTTGTTTGGCACTTCAATTCCCACCAAAGATTTTCCGGGAATTGGGGCTTCTATTCTAATTGGGTGAGCCGCCAAAGCCAATGCCAAATTATTTGATAAAGTAGTAATTTTTGAAAGTTTTACTCCTTCGGCTGGTTTAAATGCATATTGTGTAACAGTTGGACCCACATTTACTTCTGCCATTTCTACAGGAATTCCAAAATTTTCAAGAGTATTTTTAATTATCATTGAATTCTCTTTTATATTTCCTGGAGTTGGCGGAGTTTCACTTTTAGAAAGCAAATCTAATGGTGGCAAAACATAATTGCTTTTGGATTTTGATTCGTCTGTTCTTTTTAATTTTACTTTTTCGGCTCCTTCGTCTCTTCCTTTTTTAAATAAAGAAATTTTTGAATTTGTTGGCTGTTGTCTTTCTTGTCTTTCTGGCAGAACTCCTTTTACTTTTATGTTTTCTTCTTCTTTTTTAGATAAAATAGATTTTTCTTCTTTTTTCTTTTCTTTTTCAGCTTGCATTTCAGCCCAAATAAATTGTAGAAAAATAAACGCACCTATTAAAATAACTGCAGAAAAAACAATATAACCAACTGACGAACCAAAATATCCTACTAGCAATTGAGCTAGTCTATTTCCAATATTATTATTTTCACAGAGCCAATTACATCTGATTAACCTGTAATCTTTTACAGCTAATATTCCTGAAACTCCAACTAAACAGGTAATCACAGCCAAAAACATTGCCAAATTTTTGCCCTTTTTTCTGGTTTTTAAAAAAATTAACCCGGCAACAAATAAAAGTAAAGGAATAAAATAAAGCGCTCTACCTATTAAAAAATTAGACATTAAATAAAACCAATTTCCCGCCTTTCCAGCCATATTAAAATAAGGAAAAGACATAACCGAAATAATCGCTAATAAAAACATTAAAATGGCCTTTATCCATCTTTTTGCCCAATTACTTAAAATATAATCTTTTTGTTGATACTTTCCGTTTTGCTCTTTTATATTTTTCTCATTTTTATATTTACCTCTTTTTGCCATAAAAATTTGTTTTAGTGTAGCGATGTTTTATTTTATAATTTTTATTCTTTATTATATCACTTCATAACCTTATAATTCAAGCAGATTTTATATATAACAAAATACCCCACCGATTAGGTGAGGCATTTTAATTTTTTATTTTTATTTTGGATCGAATCCTGTCCCAACTGGGATAAGTTTTCCAATAATTACGTTTTCTTTTAGACCACGCAATTTATCTTCTTTTCCCTCAAGACATGCTTTAATCAAAATTCTAGAAGTTTGCTGGAAAGAAGCTGATGATAACCATGATTCTGAATTTAAAGAAACTTCTGAAATTCCAAGTAAAATTTGAATTCCTGCTGGAATATCTTTTTTACTTTTCTTTAATCTTTCGTTTTCTTCATTAAACACGGTTCTTTCAACAATTTCACCTCTTATCCATTCACTTTCTCCTTCTTCTTTAATTTTAATTCTTGAAAACATTTTTTGAATTATAACTTCAATATGTTTGTCGTGAATATCAACTCCCTGCGAAGAATAAACCCTTTGGACTTCTTGCAAAATATAGCGTTGAGTTAATTCAACTCCAACTGATTTATAAAGTTTTTTAAGATCTAGGCTTCCATCACACAATGGTTGATTTTCTTTAATTTCTTGTCCTTTTTCAACTATGATTGCAATTCTACTAGGAATTTTATATTCCATCACTTCTTTCTTTGAAGCTTTTTTGTCAGTTGGCATAATCTTTATAATTCTAGACTCTTCATCAATATCTGTAACTTTACCAGCTGTCAAAGACATAATTGCTTCTCCCTTTGGAGTTCTGCATTCAAAAATTTCTTCAATTCTTGGTAAACCTTGTGTAATGTCGCCTGCTCCAACAATGCCTCCAATATGCTTAGTTCTTAAAGTAAGCTGAGTTCCAGGTTCACCAATAGCTTGAGCTGCTACAACTCCAACTGATTCTCCCAGTCTAACTAAATTATTTCTTCCTAAATCCCAACCATAACACTTCTGACAAACTCCTACGGTTGCTTTACAGGTTAGTGCTGACCTAACAATAACTCTTTCAATTCCAGTTTCTTCTGAAATCGCCTTTGCCATTTGCCATGTAAGTAATTCTCCCTTTTTTGCAAAAACTTTTTTATTAAATTCAACGTTCTCTAAAACTGTTCTACCAACTAGTTTAAAAACAAAATCTTGTTCAATTGCATCTGCGTCTTTTCTATAAACTACAAATCCTGTTTTATCACCACAATCTTCTTCTGTGACTATTACATCGTGAGCAACATCAACTAATCTTCTTGTTAAATATCCTGCCGAAGAAGTTCTTAAGGCTGTATCAGCTGTACCTTTTCTGGCTCCGTGAGTTGAGTTAAAATATTCCAAAACATTAAAACCTTCTGCAAAAGATGATTTAATAGGCAACTCAATAATACCTCCTGATGGATTATTAACTAATCCTTTCATACCTGCCATCTGAACTGGTTGAGCCCAGGTTCCTCTTGAACCAGAACCAATAATTGACATTATAGGTCCATCTGCTGGTAAGTTTTCTTTTAACAATGCTTCTATTTTAGATTTAACTGATTGCCAAATTAAAATTTTCTGAGATGTTTTTTCTTCTGGAGATAAAAGTCCTTTTACAAAATGACTATCAATTTGTCTTATTTCTTCTTCTGCTTTGGCAATTAAGGCTGGTTTTTCTTTTGGAACTATTAAGTCATCCATACCCCAACTAATTCCAGATAGTGTACAATATTCAAATCCAAGTGTCTTTATTTCGTCAACAATAACAACTGCTTCTTCGTTTGGATATTTTTCAATAATTTCTCTAACCAATCCTTTTAATCCTTTATTGTCAATTACTTTATTTATGTAAGGATAATCTTCCGGAAGAACTGAGTTTAAAATTAATCTTCCAACAGTTGTTTCAAACAATTCGTGTTTTTCTGATTTTGGATGAGGAACTTTAATCAAATAATCAAGTGGCAAAATTCCGTATTCAAAAGCCATTTTAGCCTCAACGTCAGAAGAATAAACTTTTAATTCTTTTATGTCTTGATGAATATTTAATCTTGTTAAAAAGAAACATCCCAATGTGATATCTCTAAAAGGCCCCATAACTGGCATTCCAGTTGCTGGTCTCAATAAATTTAAAGTAGAAAGCATTATTTCTTTTGCTTCTGCCTGAGCTTCATCTGATAAAGGCAAATAAACTGCCATTTGATCTCCGTCAAAGTCAGCATTAAAAGATTCACAAACTAATGGATGTAATTTAATTGTTTCTCCTTCTGTTAAAATTGGTCTAAATGCTTGAATACCAAGTCTGTGCAAGGTTGGAGCACGGTTTAATAATACCAATTTATCTTTTATAATTTCTTCTAAAATTTCCCAAACTTCTGGAGTTTTTTCTTCAATTAATCTAGCCGCTCCTCTAATATTATAGGCTAATTCTCTATCTAAAATTTTCTTAATAACAAATGGCTTAAAAATTTCTAAAGCCAGTGTTTTTGGTAAGCCACATTGTGAAAAATGTAATTCTGGCCCAACGGCAATAACTGATCTTCCAGAATAGTCCACACGTTTACCTAAAAGATTTTGTCTAAATCTTCCTTGTTTTCCAGCCAACATTGCGGCTAAAGATTTTAATAATCTCTTTCCACCAGTTGTAGCTGTTGTTGTAACTCCTTTTCTCATTTCGTTATCAATCAAAGCATCAACTGCTTCTTGAAGCATTCTTTTTTCATTTCTAACAATAACCGATGGAGCTGAAATTTCTAATAAATATTGCAATCTATTATTTCTATTAATAACTCTTCTATATAAGTCATTCAAATCAGAAGAAGCATATCTTCCTCCATCTAATTGAACCATTGGTCTTAAATCCGGTGGCAAAACTGGTAAAACTTCCATAAACATCCATTCTGGTCTTACTCCTGATTTTAACATTCCCTGAAAAAGCTTTAATCTTCTTAAAACTTTTTTCTTCATTACTGGTGGAGCTTCTTTAGCTTCTTCTGCAATTTCTTTTGTTTTTTCTTCTAAATTCATTTTTGCAAAAATAGCTCTTACTGTTTCTGCTCCAGTTCCTGCTTCAAACATTTCTCCGTATTTCATTGAAAGAGTATGATAAACCACCTCAGACAAAATTTTCATTTCTTTTATTTCTAGAATTTCTTCTTTTGCTCTTTCTCTAGCAGATTTTAATTCATTTTTTGCAGCTTCTGTTGTTTCTTTTTTAACTTTTGCTTTATACTCTTGTTCAATAGCTTCTAAAATTCTATCTCTGGCCTCTGTATCAACTTTTGTAATAATATATGAAGAAAAATAAATAACTTTTTCTAATTGTTGTGAACTTTTATCTAAAACCAATCCCATTCTTGATGGAACTCCTCTTAAAAACCAAATATGCGAAACTGGGGCGTTTAATTTAATATGTCCCATTCTTTCTCTTCTTACAGAAGATTTTGTCACTTCAACTCCACATCTATCGCAAACAACACCTTTATATCTTATTCTTTTATATTTTCCACAAGCGCATTCGTAATCTTTTTCAGGTCCAAAAATTCTTTCATCAAAAAGACCATCCTTTTCAGGCTTTTGAGTTCTATAATTAATTGTTTCTGGCTTGGTAACTTCACCATGAGACCAGGACATAATGTCCTCGGGCGAAGCAAGCTTGATTCTTATTGATTCTAAGTCTAATACTCGCATTTTAATTTGGTTTTTAATTATTTTTCTTCCGATTTTTATTTAGTAAATTTAAAAGTAGAAATAATCTGATTTAAAACTGGCAAGCATTCTTCCACTGATACTGCCGAAGAAGCAACTCTATATCCGATATAATATTTTTGTCCACTATTTTCTTCAATCAAAAGTTGATTAGTTTTTGTAGTTTTTATTATTGATAAAAAATTATCATCTATTTTTGGATAAACATATAAATCGCAACCTGCCTGTAACGTAGCAATATAAATTTCTTTATAAGAAGAATCTTTGTAAAAATCGCGAGTTTCTGGCAAAGTTTCAAAGACTTTAACTATTGGCAATCTTATTTCAAAATTATATTCAGAGTTTGAATATGTTCTCCAGTCCGTAATTTTATTCTCAGTAGAATTATTTATTTCTAAATTTTGTGTCTGATTTTGGTTTTGCTGGTCGTTTTCAATCAATGGCCCTGTTGCAAACGGATATTTATTTAAATATTGCCATGCGAAAATTCCGCCAAAAAGAATGACTGCAACAATGATAATAATTATTACGCCAACTAAAGTTGAAATTTTCTTTTGCATAATTTTATGAATTTAATAATAAAATTTAATTTTTATTGAGGTCTTGACAGGGACTCTTAATCTGCTATAATAAAATCGGGTTATCAGTTCTGGAATTCCATTCGATGAAGTCGAATCGCATTCTGAACAACATCTTCACTTTTGGGGATGTTGTTTTTTTGTAAAAAATGTTAAAATCAATCTGCGGAGGTATCGGAGGGTGTTGCCGCTCGGAAGCGGACGTGAGCTGATAATCCATTGATTCGATTTATATCGAATAGAGTTCGACTCTCTCGCCCTCCGCGCAAAGAATCTGTCAGAAAATCTGATGGTTTTTTTGTTGCTATTTTTTGTCTTGGCGGTTGTCTCTTCTTTCTTCCCTATCATCTCCAAAAACTCTTGGTTTTTCTTTTACTTCAATTGCCATACCAAGTGATTTCAATTCAGCAACTAATAAATTAAATGATGCTGGAATATTAGGATTCCTTATAGGCTCTCCTTTTAATATTGATTCATATGCAGCTGCTCTACCCTGAACATCATCAGATTTTATAGTTAACATTTCTTGCAAAGTGTGTGCAACTCCATATCCTTCTAAAGCCCAGACTTCCATTTCTCCAAATCTCTGGCCTCCAAATTGAGCTTTTCCTCCAAGTGGCTGTTGAGTAATCAAAGAATAAGGACCAATTGATCTGGCGTGAACTTTGTCATCCACCATATGAATTAATTTCATCACATACATATATCCAACTGTGATTGGTCGTGGAAATGGTAAGCCAGTTTTTCCATCATAAACTGTCATTTGCCCAGATTCTGGCAATCCCGCTTCTCTTAATTCTCTTTTAACATCTTCTTGATTTGCTCCTAAAAGTGCTGGAGTGATTGCCAAATATCCTAATTTATGAGCCGCCCAACCTAAATGAGTTTCCAAAATTTGTCCTATATTCATACGAGATGGGACAGATAGTGGAGAGATAACTAAATCAATAGTGGTTCCATCGGCTAAAAATGGCATTTCTTCTTCAGCTAAAACTTTTGAAACAACTCCTTTATTTCCGTGTCTTCCTACTAATTTATCTCCTACTTTTGCTTTTCTTGTTTCGGCAATTTCAACTTGAATCCTTTTTATAACACCTGGCTCTAATTTGTGCCCCAATTCTCTTGAAAATATTTTTACATTAATAACCTTTCCCTTCTTTCCATGTTCCATTCTTAAAGAAGAATCTTTAACATCTTTAGCTTTGTCTCCAAAAATTGCTCTTAATAATCTTTCTTCTGGTGTTAATTCTGCTTCTCCTTTTGGAGAAATTTTCCCCACTAAAATATCATTTGGACCAACTTCTGCTCCAACTCTTATAATTCCTTCTTCGTCTAAATCTTTTAATTTCTCTTCTCCAACATTTGGAATATCAGAGGTCGTCACTTCGTCTCCTAGTTTTGTTTCTCTAACATCACAAGTAAAATCCTCTATATGAATTGATGTAAATTCGTCTTCTTTTGCCAATCTTTGAGAGATTGTCATGGCGTCTTCAAACCCTCCTCCTCTTAATGGCAATATACAAACCAATGTATTTCTTCCTAGTGCTAATCTTCCGTGTGAAATTGAGGCTCCGTCTGCTAAAACATCTCCTTTTTTAACTATTTCTCCTTTTTGAACAATTGGTTTTTGATGAAAACATGAATATTGGTTTGTTCTTACAAAGGTTTGAAGTTCATAATTTTCTTCAACTTTTTTACCTTTTATATTATATTGCATCAAAATGTGTTGAGCGTCTGATTCTTTTACAACACCATCTGCCGTTGCTAAAATTACTTGTCCTGAATCTCTAGCAACATTTCTTTCTGTTCCAGTTCCAACCAATGGTGGTTCTGGCTTAATCAAAGGAACTGCTTGACGTTGCATATTTGAACCCATCAAGGCTCTAGAAGCATCGTCATTTTGTAAAAATGGAATTAAAGAGGCCGCAACAGAAATGAATTGTTTTGAAGAAACATCTACATAATCTATTTCTGAAATTTCAACTTCGTCTGCTTCTCCTTTTACCCTTGCTTCAACTTTATTTGGCATAATTTCAGGTAAAATTTTACCTGTTTTTTCGTCTAGCGGAACTGATGCTGGAGCAATATTATATCTTTCTTCTTCTTGTGCTGAAAGATAATGAACTTCTTCTGTAATTTTTCCGTTTTTAACTTTAAAATATGGAGCTTCAATGAATCCATAAGGATTTACTCTAGCAAAAGTTGCCAAATGTCCCACCAAACCAACGTTTGGACCCTCTGGTGTTTCAATAGGACAAATCCTGCCATAATGAGATGGCTGAACATCTCTAACTTCAAATCCTGCTCTTTCTCTTGTTAGTCCACCAGGACCTGTTGTTGTTAATCTTCTTTTGTGTTCTAATTCTGCTAATGGATTTTCGTTATCCATAAACTGAGAAAACTGAGAAGCTGTATAAAATTCTTTAATAACAGCCATTAAAGGTCGTGGGTTTATAAGTTGAATTGGAGTAATTGTATCAACTTCTAAAGTTGACATTTTGTCTTTGATAATTCTTTCCATTCTCATTAAACCAACTCTTAATCTATTTTGAATAAGTTCGGATAATGTTCTAACTCTTCTATTTCCTAAGTGGTCAACTTGATCTGGTTTTGCTTCGGGATTATTATTTAATCTAATTATTTCTTTTACAACTTCTATTATGTCCTCTAATTTTAGCATTCTTTCATCTTTAGGAACGTCTATATCTGCGTTAGGAGATTTTTTATTTGGAGCCAATTCTGGCAATCTCTGCCATGTTTTCCATCTACCAACTTTTGACAAGTCATACCTGTCAAAATTAAAAAACATATTAAAAATTAAATCTTGAGCTGCGTCTGGGGTTACCAAATCACCTGGTCTTAATCTTCTATATACTTCAACTAAAGCTTCTTTCTGATCTTTACAAGTATCTCTTTTCAAAGTTTCTTTTATGTACTGTATTTCTCCTTTATCTACATCTTTAAAGGCTTTTTCAACTTTTTCTATATTATCTAAGCCCAAAGCCATCAATAAAGTAGTTGCAGGAACTTTTCTCTTTCTATTTATTTTTACACCAATAAAGCCTGAATCTTCTGTTTCAAATTCAAGCCATGCGCCTCTGTTTGGAATAATTTTAGCACCAAAATAATTTTTGCCTCTCCAAAGTCTTGCAGTAAAAAATGCTCCAGGTGAACGAATAAGTTGAGACACAACAACTCTTTCAACACCATTAACAACAAAAGTTCCACGTTCTGTCATAATAGGAAAATCAGCCAAAAATACTTCTTGTTCTTTAACTTCTTTGGTTTTTAAATTAACCAATCTAACTTTTACTCTTAAAGGAGCTTCAAGAGAATCATTATTTTTTTTGGCTTCTAACCCGTTTTTATAATTTGGTTTTCCAAATTGATAGTCGTCAAACCAAAGTTCCATTTCCTTTCCGGTATAATCTTTAATCGGAGAAATTTCTTCAAAAAGCTCTTTTATCCTAATCTGCCAAAGATCATCCCAAGTATCCTTTTGCATAGTTAAAAGGTGAGGGGTAGAAAAGGATAGTTTAGACCTTGAAAAGTTTTTTACTTTTTTTATAATCTCAGCCATGGCACAAAAATTTTTTAATTTTAAATTAAATTCTAAGAGATCCGTTTTAATTTTTAATATAAACACAAAATACCCTTTTTTTGCTTAGGGTATTTCCCCTCAACCATTTTTTATTCTGTCAAGTTTTTTAACGCATAAAAAAACACTGGTGAGGGTATTCAATTTTTTTAGAGTAAAGTGGCCACTTCTTTTTTTTGTATAAATCTATGTTATTCTTTTTTTTCAAAAGTGTCAAGACTTAACACTCACATAATATATTTTACTAAAAACAATATAATATTAATTATTAGTTTTATGTTGTTAATTATTCAAAAGTGATGATTTAGTTGTAAGTAAATTTAATAAATTTTTAGCTTCTTTACTAGCCTCTGCTCCTTCTGAAGAATTTGTAAATTTTTGCCATTGAAACAAAATTTCTTCATCATTTAAAGACCTAACCGATGTTTCTAAGTCTAATCTTGTATCAAAATCAACATCTGAATTTGCCATTAATATTTTTTTTACAAACATATTGGTAAAAAGCATTATACTATGACTTTTTGCTTTAGTCTCTTGTTCTTTTTCTAAACTAATTGTTGTTTTAGTAAGTAAAAATACTAATGCTACATTTACCATAATAGAAAAAGATAGCACTATAATAAAAACCATTTTAATTAAATTTTTTATTTCCATAAATTTATTGTTTCATTTTTTTAATAACTAATTTTTTCATAATAATATTTTGATAGATTATATAAATGATTGCTATAATTAACAGTAACCCTAATCCTACTTTCCAGTCAATCAAATCTTTCCACGTAAACTGCCTCTGCAATTCTATGTTTTTGTGTATTCCTGTTCCCTGTTTTACAGAAAATGTCTCACTTTGATAATCTTGGTAGCCTTTAGCTTTTGCAAATAAATAATATATCCCTTCTGGTACTAAGAATGAGTATTCTCCCGCACTACCAGTGGTTTGAGGATTCTCTTGTAGATATTTATCTGCAGGCCATAGTTCGTATTTGCTTGTTTCTGGGTTAAGCCAATATATAGAGACAACTACATCTTTTGTTCGTGCTTCCATTCCAGCAATGTTGGTGTAAACATATCCTTCTGGGTCAACAACTGCAATTAGGTTTGTTTGTTTAGGAAGTAAGTCTTCATTTTCGTATTCTATTACTGTTGTAATGTTGTATTCACCCTTAACTGCTGGTGCTGTTATTGTAGCCTTAAATATTCCTTGGTCAACTAAGTCATAATCAAACTTTTGTAATAGTAAACCATCTATTGATTCTTCTGTCACTGAAGTAGAGTTTCCAGTCAATGAAGCTGATAAATACTTTTTGAAGAAAGAGAAGAAGTTTTCTACTTTTGAAGTTTCTTTGTTTTTTAGAATAACGTAACCTAAGACTTTCTTAGCTGGTTGTTCTGGTTTAACAATCAACTCAATTGTTTTTCCAATAATGGTTGATATCTTTTGTTGAGCAACTCCTTCGTCGTTAAAAGAAAGATTTGTATTGTAATCAATTAAACCACCTTCTGATCTTGTAAAAACTATGTCTGTTGGTATTTGTTGTTTTGCATAATTACTTAATTCAGCTAATGGAATTGCTGGTATTGATTGAAAATTAGTTACACCTAAATCAGTATCTTGTAATACTAATGACGTAAGACTTGGTAAGGTTAGGCTTACTTTCCCTAATATCTCTGTATTGTTTAAATTATCAACTCCTAAATCTTGTAAAACAGTCTCAAATTGAGGTATCTTTTTTGAAAAGAAGTTAATATCTGAATTTATTGATAAAATACCTAATTCACCAGTTGGTAATATATCCATTATGTCTAAGTTCTTAAATGCTTCTGGAGTTTCTTCTGGAATAATAATTACTTCTGGTTTTTTTTCTGCTTCTTTAGGAATCACTAAATTTATAACTTGATCCGTAATCTTAATAATTTGTTCTATTGCTTTTGCTGGTATTTCTATAATCTGATTTGGAATAGAAGTTGGCAGAATAAATGAATTTCCTCCACCACCTGTTGATGTTGTCGGTGTTGGCGTTGGCGTTGGTACATCTAAAGTGTAAGATAACTCTGTGTTGGTTGATATTGTATCCTTGTTTCCTGCTGTGTCTTGGCAAGCTATGTATATATTCTTTTCTCCGTCTGATCCTAGGTCTGACATTGTACAAGATTGAGATGTTGTACCGTCGCCTGTGCAGTTAGTGTTGTCAGCCATGTCATCATAGGCTTCGTCGGTTGTTGAAGCGTAACAATCTGCATTCTCGCTTGTGGTGAATGTGATGGTTGGTGTTGTGGTTGTGATTGTTGAACCAG